>AUXO014207339.1_pt1 | contig 12253 bp, 15 predicted proteins | sample 768731 | NCBI WGS metagenome assembly AUXO01 (sample SAMN02715735, study PRJNA202380) | gut metagenome | biome: sheep rumen | host: Ovis aries | place: New Zealand: Palmerston North | reverse complement strand
CATTAATAAATAGTTTAGAAGTACAAAAAAATCAATTAGATAGTACTCCTATAATTCCAGAACTTGCAAAAGTAGAGTCATACTTAAAAAGCGAAAAAATGGAAAATTTATATAATGACTGGAAAGAACGATTAGAAAATATAAAAAATGTCCAAATTCCAAAAATTAATGATATGATAATTGAAACAGAATATTCATTATCACAAATGGATTACAAATCTACAATGTACAAGGTTGCAAAATTAGAAATGGAAATTTACAAAGTAAGGACAAATTCAGAATTTTTATTAAATGAAATAAAGGATATTACAAATAGTGAAGAAAAAAATAGATCATTAATTACAAAATTAAAAGCTAAATATCGAGATTTATATAAAAAATTTAATAGTGAAAAAGAAAGCTATGGAGAATGCGAAAAACCAGTTCTTGAAAGATTCGAATTAATCGCAAAAAGTTTTGAAAATTTTGAAACAAGAATGGAAGAAAACGATTATGCAGAAATTGGAGAATTGGTAACAACTATCAGCGATATGTTAAATCATATGGAATACGTTGTCAATGAACTTCCATCAATAGTAATACTTGCTTCTTCAGTATTACCTAAAAAAATAGTTGAAATTGGAGAAACATATAAAAGATTAGCTGCACAAGGATATCCACTTGATTATTTAAACGTTGAATACAATGTTGAAGAAGCTTATAAAAAAATTGATGACATAATGGAAAGAGCACAAAAATTAGAACTTCAAGATAGTTTACTTGAATTAAAAGTGCTACATGAGTATTTTGAAAATTTATTTGCTGACTTCGAAAAAGAAAAGGTAACAAAAAATGTATATGATGATGCTAACTCAAAATTACAAAGCAAAATCAACAAAATAAAAGATTTATTAACAGAAATATTTGAATCAATTGACGATTTAAAAAATTTATATAACCTATCAAATGAAAACATTGAGGAATTAGGTAAAATTAAAATAGATTTTGATTCTTTAAATGAAGATTATAATGTATTATTATCACATACTTCAAACAATACTTTTGCATATTCTACATTGACAAAAGAAATTGAAAATTTAATTGTAAGATTAGCAGAATTAGAAAACAGATTAGATGAAGTACTAGATCAAATTGGAAGCCTAAGAGATGATGAAGTAAGAGCACGTCAACAATTAGATGAAATAAAATCAATTTTAAAAGATTCGAAAAAATATTTAAGATTCTATAATCTACCAGTAATTCCAAAGTCATACTTTGTGGAATTAAAAGAAGCACAGGATGCTATAAGAGAAATAGTAAAAGAATTATCAAAAAAACCAATTACTATTAACGTTCTAAATACAAGAGTAGATACTGCACGTGACTTAAGTCTTAAAATATATGGAAGAACAAAAGAACTAATTAAATCTGCAAAATTTGCTGAAATGGCAATTGTATATGGAAATAGATATAGAAGCAACACAGAAGATTTTGATAAAAGATTAACTGCTTCTGAAATATTATTTAACAAAGGTGAATACAAAAAATCATTAGAATTAACAATAGATACATTAAAGAAAAAAGAACCAAATATTTATAATAAATTATCGAGTTTATATGAAATAGAAAAGTAATGTATATTACTTTTTTTATATGAAAGGATGAGAAAATGGAATACATAGACGTTTTAGATAAAAATGGAAATAAAACAGGAGAAGTAAAAGAAATAAAAGAAATATATCAAGACGGAAATTTTCATAGAACCATTCATGTTTGGATTATAAATGATAACAACGAAATATTGGTTCAAAAAAGATCACCAAAGAAAGAAACATTTGCAGGACTTTGGGCAATATCAGTAGCAGGACATGTAAGAAGTGGAGAAAATAGTATAGATGCTGTAAAAAGAGAATTAAGAGAAGAATTGGGACAAAAAGTAAGTGATGAAGAATTATTATACTTATTTACAATTAATAGAGAACAAGAATTTCAAAATCACTTATTACATGTAATAGATGATGTATATCTTGTAAAATTGAATCTAGATGTAGAAAATACAAAGTTACAATTTAAAGAACTAACAGATATAAAATATGTATATTATGAATATTTAGAAAGAATATTTAAAAATAATGATAAAGAATATGTTCCTTATTCAGAAGAACATAAAAAATTATTTGAGTATTTACATAAAACTTTAGATAAAAAATAATCTAAAGTTTTTAATTTGAAAACTATATGTTATAATACTAAAAGAGGTGAAAAAAATGCAACACTTAATACTTATAAAATATGGAGAGTTAACAACAAAAAAAGCAAATAGAAATTTTTTTATAAAAACACTAGATAATAATATAAAAAAACTTCTAAAAGATGAAGACATTGAAATAACAAAAGATAGAGTAAGAATGTATATAAATGTTTTTAGTAATTTAGAAAGAGTAGTAGAAAAATTAAAAAAAGTATTTGGAATACATGGTATAGTTATTTGTACTAAAACCAATAATAATGTTGAAGATATAAAATCAACAGTAAAAAACTTATTAAGTGATAAAAAATTTAAAACATTTAAAGTAAATACTAAAAGAGCTGATAAAAAATATCAAATACATTCTATGGAAATGAATAATATAATTGGTGGTTACATATTAAATAATTTTGATGTTAAAGTAGATGTGCATAATCCAGATATAATAATAAATATAGAAATAAGATTAGAAGGTACATTTGTATATACAGAAGAAGAAAAAGGAGCAGGAGGCTATCCAGTAGGAATTCAAGGAAATGGACTTTTAATGTTAAGCGGTGGAATAGATAGCCCAGTTGCAGGATATTTAGCACTTAAACGTGGTGTAAATATAGAATGCTTATATTTTGAATCTCCACCTCATACAAGTGAGAATGCTAAAAATAAAGTTATAAAACTTGCTTCAATATTAAATGAATACTCATCGAACGTAAAAGTACATATAATTAAATTCACAAAAATACAAGAAGAAATATATAAAAATGTAGCTGATAGTTATATCATTACCATAATGAGAAGAATGATGTATAGAATAGCAACTAAATATTGTAAAAAAAATAACTTTAAAATCATAGTAAATGGTGAATCAATTGGACAAGTTGCAAGTCAAACATTAGATAGTATGGTAGTAATAAATAGTGTTACAAATCTACCAGTCATAAGACCAGTTGCTTGTTTTGATAAACTAGAAATAATAGATATAGCAAAAAAAATAGGAACATATGAAACAAGTATATTACCTTATGAAGACTGTTGTACAATATTTTTACCAAAACATCCAGTAATAAATCCAGTAATTGAAAAATGTTTATATTATGAACAGTTATTTGATTACGAAAAACTAATAGATGAAGCAATAGAAAATGTAGAAATCGTTTCAAATTATAATGATTCATATAAAAATTTAATATAAAATAAAAAAAATTCAATAAAAATGTATTTTTTATCCAAATGTACACATTCTATAATTGTACAGGAGGTGAATAATAAATGAAAAATAATAATTTAAATACACAAAGTTCAAAACAAGTTATTGAAAATATGAAATATGAAATAGCTAATGAATTAGGTGTAAAAATGGGACCAGATGCTACTTCAAAAGCTAACGGATCAGTTGGTGGTGAGATAACAAAAAGATTAGTAAAAATGGGTGAACAACAAATGGGAGGTAGCTACATTTCTAAATAATAAAACGGCAGATTAAATCTGTCTTTTTTTCTTAAAAGAATGTAAACATAAATGTATAAAACAAAAAAATATATTGCAAATTAATAATAAATATTATATGATAAACTATAGAAGGTAGGATGGTAAAATGGAATTTTATTTACACAATAAGGACGATAATAAACTAACAAGTGCTGTCAATTTAGCAACACAATTTAAAATTGGAGAAGATAATTATATTATTTATTACGAAACACAAGTAGAAAAATCATCTATAGATATTTTTATTGGACAAATAAGCTATGGAAATCAAAATCTTATAATAAGTAAAATAGCAGTTGAAAAACAAAATGAATTTTTAGGAATAGTAAAGGATATTTTAGCTGGTAAAAATCCAAAAACAGAACAAAGTGACTATGCTAATATTATTGATACAGCAACAATTGTATTAGATAGTGTTCAAAAAATACAAATTCCAACAAAATCACTTGATAATTTAAAAAAATATCACAATAAAAATATAGAAACAATAAATCAAGAAGAAAATAAAATAGAAGAAAATAAAATAGAAGAACAAAAAATAGAAAATGAAGGAATTATAGAAAATTCAAATGTTATTCCACCTGCCAAACAAGAAACTGAAGAAAAAAATAACGTAGTAAATACGGATTTAAGTAGTTTAGATAGCTTAATTAATCAGTCAGAAAACATAAAAAAAGAAAAACTTGAAAAGAAGAAAATAAATGATAAAAAGCAAATAAGTACTCCAATACTAATAATGCTAATAATTTCAATTATAGTAGGTATTGGATATGCAATATATCAATTTTTACTAAAATAATACATATTTTACCAATTCTTGCACATCATATTATTGAACAAGGTGGTGAGATATATGAATCAAAATAGATTAGTTACTTCTGGATCTAAGCAAATTTTAGAAAATATGAAGTATGAAATAGCTAAAGAATTTGGCGTTAATTTAGGACCAGAAACAAGTTCAAGATTAAATGGATCAGTTGGTGGAGAAATGACAAAAAGATTAGTTAATCTTGGAATGCAACAATTAAATAGATAAAAAAATTAAACTAATATTTGAATAAATATTAGTTTTTTTTATTTAAAAAAACATCCTCATATGTTATTATATTAGTAAATCATGCGAGGTGTAAAAATGAGACAAATAAAAAATACAAAATTGCAAAATGAATTAATTTATATAAGAAAATTAATAAATAATCAAAGATTTAATGATGCTCAAAAAGTAATAGAACAATTAAGCGATTATGAAGATAATTATTTATTAAAATTTGAAATAGGATATTTGAAATACCAACAAAAACAATATAGAGAAGCCTTTTCAATATTTGAAACACTTTCAAACAAATCAAACAAAAATTATGCAATATTTTATATGGCTAAAATAAAATTATTAGAAGAAAAATATGATGAGGCAAATAAATTGTTTAAAATAATTGTAGATAATAACTATAAAAATAAAAATTATGCATTATTAGAACTTGCAAAAATAGAAAAATATCAAGAAAATTACCAATCAGCACTAGAATATTTAGAAAGAATAGAATATGAAGACAATCAGTTAAAAAATGCAACACTAATTGAAAAAGCAAATATTTATACAAAAATGAATTTATATGAAAAATCAAACCAAATAATTTTTGAGTCAATAAAAACAATATCAGAAAAAAATCTACTTGATAAGGCTTTAACTACTTCATCAATTAATTTCTTAAAATTAAAACAATATGATGAATCATTAAGAATATTAAATAGAATTAGTAATAAAAATACACAAACAAAAACAATACAAGCAAAATGCTTATTTTTTCAAAATAAATTTATAAGTAGTAGAAAAATACTTGAAGAATTATATGAAAATTTAGACATTAAACATGATGTAAATTATTTTGAAATAATAAGATATTTGTCAAAAACATATATGAAAACTAATAAAATTAAAGAAGCATTAAAAATATTAAATCAAAATGTAAAGAAATATAATGATTTTGAATATTTACTAGGTTTAGCTTATTTAAAAAACAAAAATATAGAAGAAGCAAAAAAACATTTTTTTAATGCAAAAGAAGACAAATATTACCAATATGATGCGATAAAACAATTGTTATTTATAGATATAAAAGAAGAAAATTACATTGAAGCATACAAAAAATATAGATTATTAAATGAAAATGACTATTTTGAACAAAACGAAATTACAAAAAATTTAAAAAATAATATCTATATAATATTATCATCACATTTAGAAATACCAAAAGCAAATAATAATTTATATTCGACAAGACAGGTTTATAATTATCAAGATATAGTACTTAAAAATTACATTATTGAATCACTAAACATCCAAATGGATGTAAATAAATATTTAGAAATAATAATTAACAATTTAAATGATGATACATATATTGAAAACAATTTATTTGATCATTATATAATTGAAAATCCTGAAAAAAAATTTAAACAAGATTTTATTAAAATATCGACAATTCCAAACACAAAAAAAATATTATTTATACAAAAATGCGACCAGTTTGGATATGATGCATATGAAACAGAAGAAGTTGAAGATAAAGAAACAAAGTACGAAAGTCAAATTGAAAAATTTAATAAAAGATATGCCAAAAAATTAAAAAAATAATAGAAAACTATTATTTTTTTTGTACATTTTTTATTAATTAAGCATACATTAGATTGAGGGGTGATAACTATGGCATCATATAAAGAAATTGTTACAAAAGCAATAATTGGAAAAGGAAAAAAATACTTCAAGAATAACTATACAGTAGAAGCCGAAAATAAACCTACAACTGTATTAGGCTGTTGGGTCATAAATCACAAATTCAAAGGATATAAAACAAAAGAAAAAATTGGAGTAGACGGATCTTACGATATAAACATTTGGTATTCATATGATAATGACAGTAAAACGACAGTTGTAAGCAAAAAAATAGATTATAATGACCTATTCAATGTGAAAATTAAAAATAACGCAGAACTAACTGGTGATACAGATATTATAGTTAGAACATTAAAACAGCCAACATGTAGTAAAGTAGAAATTAATGAAGATGGAAATATTAATTTTGATATAGAAAAAGAACTGGGCGTAGAAATAGTAGGAGAAACAAAAATGAAAATATCAATAGAAGAAGATGAAGAACCTTGGGATGTAATAGAAGATGATAACATTGAAGAATCATTAGAAGAAATAGATAATCAAGTAAACGAAAAATATATTTAAATGTTAACCAAAAATAGTTGACACTATAATTTTTTTATGCTATTATTAATTCATTGAAAGGAATGATTATAATGGCAGTAAAAATAAGATTAAAAAGAATGGGTAAAAAACAAGAACCATTTTACCGTGTTGTAGTAACAGATTCTAGAAATACAAGAGATGGAAAAGTTATAGAAGAACTTGGATACTATAACCCTGTTAAACAACCAGCTGAAATTAAAGTTTCTGAAGAAGGAGCTATGAAATGGTTAAATAATGGAGCACAACCAACAGATACAGTAAAAAATATCTTTACAAAATTAGGAATTAATAAAAAATTCCACGAAGAAAAAATGGCATCTAAGAAAAAGAGTAAATAATGGAAAATTTAGTAAACTTAACTGAATATCTAGTAAAACAAATAATTGAAGATGAAAACTTATTTTCAGTAAAACAACTAGATACAGAAGAAAACAATTTACTTATTGAAGTATTAGTATCATCGAGTGTTATTGGAAAAGTAATTGGTAAAGGTGGAAAAACGGCTCTATCAATTAGAAATATTGTACAAGCAGCAGCTTATAACAATGGAATAAATAAAGTAAAAATAAATTTCGATGCATTTTAAAAAAATAAAAGATTATAATTAATCTTTATTTTTTTTTACAAATTCATCATAAAATATATCATCAGGTTTTAATTTGAAAATAGAAGCAATATCAATAGCTCTTTCATAAGAAAGTTTTCTAAAATCATTTTCCAGTTGCCAATAAAAAGTTTTACTAATACCCAAAAGTTCACCCATTTGTCTATGACTTAACTTATTTTTATTTCTTAAATATTTTAATTTTTCCATATCAACACCTCTAATTAATTATAAGTTAACAAAACTAAAAAAGTCAATAATAAAATTACTTAATAGTTAATTTTGTTTGAACAAGAAAATAATGTGCTATAATACTATTAACTAATTGATAACGGAGGAAAAATATGATAATAGGAAAAAGAGTAAAAGAAGCAAGAATTAATAAAAAATATTCACAACAAGAATTAGGAGATTTATTAGGAGTAACAAAAGTATCAATTTGTGGATATGAAAATGGCACAAGACAACCAACATTAGATACATTTTTAAAACTACTAGATACATTAGAAATTGATTCAAATTACTTACTTGGAAGAGAAGAAACAGTAGTATGTGAAAGCGAAGAACCATATACAAAAAAAATATCAAAAATTGATTTAGATATATTACAAGAAATAAAAAAATATCCAAATCTATATAAAGAACTATGTAATAACTTAAATAGAACATTAGAAAAAATAAGCAAAAAAATATAATTGACATAAAAAATATAATATGTTAATATGTAGTTGAATTAGCGATGACAAAAAAAGAATAGTAAAATAAACAGGTAATTAGAAATTTAGTGGTAGATGAAAACTAAACAAATTTATTTTATAAAATACAATTTTTAACAGCTAAAACGTATTACTTGCGTTAAAAGTATAGAGAAGCATAAATCTTTATGAAATAAGGTGGTACCGCGGGTAAAACTCGTCCTTATATTTTATAAGGATTTTTTTTATTAGGAGGAATATTATGGAATTAAATAAATATATTGATCATACAAACTTAAAAGCATATGCAACAAGAGAAGATATAGAAAAATTATGCGAAGAAGCACGTCTATATCAATTTGCAAGCGTATGCGTAAATCCTTATTATGTAACACTAGCTAAAAATCTATTAGAAGACACGAGCGTAGCAGTATGTACTGTAGTAGGTTTTCCACTTGGGCAAAATACAATTGAAACAAAAGAATTTGAAGCAATAAGAGCAGTAGAGTCTGGTGCTGATGAAGTAGATATGGTAATAAATATCGCTGCAATAAAAAACAAAGATTATGATTATATTAAAGAAGAAATAGAAACAATAAGAGATTCTATCGAAGGAATTACATTAAAAGTAATAATTGAAACATGCTACCTAACAAAAGAAGAAATAATAAAAATGACCGAAATTTGTAATGAAACATATGTAAATTTTATAAAAACATCTACAGGATTTGGCACAAAAGGAGCACAAATTGAAGATATAAAATTAATAAAAGAACACAAAATGGATTATTTAGAAATAAAAGCAAGTGGAGGAATAAAAACACTAGAACAAGCATATGAAATGATTAATGCAGGAGCTACAAGATTAGGAACAAGTAGCGGAGTAGAACTTATGAAAGAGGAGGAAAAATAATGACTTTATATGAAGATTTAACTTACAGAGGGCTAATAAAAGATGTAGCAGGAGAAGACTTAGAAAAAAAATTAAATGGAGAACCATTTACATTCTATTGGGGAACAGATCCTACAGCAGATTCGCTTCATGTTGGACATTACTCAAGCTTAATAACTGCAAAAAGAATTGCAAAAGCAGGACATCATCCAATTCTATTAGTAGGTGGAGCAACAGGACTAATAGGAGATCCAAGACCTACAGCAGAAAGAGAAATAATTTCATTTGAAGCAGTACAAAAAAATGTTGAAAAAATAAAAGAACAAGTTACAAAAATTTTTGATGGAAATGTAGAAGTTGTAAACAATTATGACTGGATGAAAAATATGGACTTAATAACATTCTTACGTGAAGTTGGAAAATATATTAACGTAAATTATATGTTAGATAAAGATATAATTAGAAGAAGACTAGAAACGGGAATCACATTTGCAGAATTTACATATACATTGATGCAAGGATATGATTTTCTACATTTAATGGAAGAAAAAAATGTAACTATGCAAGCATCAGGTTCAGATCAATGGGGAAATATTACAACAGGAATTGATTTAATATACAAAAAAACCGGAAAAAAAGCATATGGTTTTACAATGCCACTTATTTTAGATGCAACTGGAAAAAAATTTGGTAAATCAGAGGGAAATGCTTTATGGCTAGATATAAATAAAACATCATCATATGAACTATACCAATATTTAATTAACTCTGATGATTCAAAAGTAGAAGAATATTTAAAAGTATTTACATTTTTAAGCAAAGAAGAAATAGAAAAAACAATGAAAGAACATAATGAGAAGCCAGAAGAAAGACGTGCACAAAAAGAATTAGCAAAACAAATAATAACTGATTTACATGGAAGTAAAGAATATGATAAAGCAGTTAAAATTAGTGAAGCACTATTCAGTGGTGAAATAGAAAAATTAAGCAAAGATGAATTATTAATTGCGTTTAAAAATATGCCACATTTTGAATTAAAAGAAGATATGAAAGCAATTGATTTATTAGTAGACAATAAAATTTGTTCAAGCAGACGCGAAGCAAGAGAATTTATAACTAGTGGAGCAATAATAATTAATAATAAAAAAATAGAAGATGAAAATGAAATAATCTATAAAAAGCAAGCAATTGATGAAAAAATTGTAATTGTAAGACGTGGAAAAAAGAAATACTTTATGGGAATGTATGAAAAGTAATCAAATGATTACTTTTTTTAAAAAAATAAATTTGACAAGCAAAAATTTGTTTGCTATATTATTTATGTAAAAAAGAATACAATTGTATTTAACAATATATTTATGATAAAATGAAAAAGGTGATAAAATGTACTCATTTATAAAAGGAACAATAGTTGATATAGAAAGCAATTATATTGTAATTGAAAATAATGGAATTGGTTATCAAATATATACTGCAAATCCATATTCTTTTAATATTAATAGTGAAGAAACAATATATTTATATCAATACGTAAGAGAAGATGAAATTAGCTTATATGGCTTTAAAACAAAAGAACAAAAAAATATGTTTTTAAAATTAATTGAAGTAAAAGGATTAGGATGTAAAATGGCTTTACCAATGCTAGCAGATGGTGCAGTAGATGGAATAGTAAGTGCTATTGAAAATGAAAACATTAATTATTTAAAAAAATTTCCAAAAATAGGAGATAAAGTAGCACGACAAATAATATTAGATTTAAAAGGAAAATTAGTATCTACTACAAATGAAGATACAAACCAAAATGACGAATTAATTGAAGCTTTAAAAGCATTAGGATATAAGCCACAAGATATAAAGAAAGTAACTAGTCAAATACCAAAAAATTTAAAAATAGAAAGTCAAATAAAAGAAGCATTAAAACTATTAATGAAGTAGGCAAATATGAGAATAGGAATAGACATAGACGATACAATAACAAATACGTATGAATACATGACACCATATGTATGTAAAAAATTTAATATAGATATAGAATCATTAGAAGGAAAAAATGGAAAATATAGCGAAGTATATGGAATTGATAAAAAAGAATATTTTATATTTTTAAAGGAAAATTTCAATAAATTCGCACCACTAATTCCAATAAAAGAAGATGCTAGAAAAATAATTAATGAATTAAAAGAAAAAAATGAAATAATAATAATTACCGCAAGAAATGAAGAATATTTTAAAGATGTAAAAAATCTTTGTATTAAATATTTAAAAAAAGAAAATATATTATTTGATGATATAATCGTGAATGCAAAAAATAAAGGACTAATATGTAAAGAGAATAAAATTGATATATTAATAGATGATAGTTTAGAAAATTGTGTATCTGCAAAAGAAAACAATATAAGATGTATCATGTTTGACTCCAAAATAAATAAAAATACAAATGCTTTTGTAAGAGCACATAATTGGAAAGAAGTAAAACAAATAATTAACGAGGTGAAATAACATGGATGATAGAATACTTACACAAAATAAATTGCCAGATGATGAAAATGAAATAAGTATTAGACCAAAATATTTAAAAGAATATATAGGCCAAAGTGAAGTAAAAGAAAATTTTGATATATACATCAAAGCAGCAAAACTAAGAAACGAAGCATTAGATCATGTTTTATTATACGGTCCACCTGGATTAGGTAAAACAACATTAGCATACATAATTGCAAATGAATTAGGCACAAATATAAAAACAACTAGTGGCCCTGCCATTGAAAAAACTGGAGACCTTGCCGCTATTCTTTCTAATTTAGAAGAAGGTGACGTATTATTTATAGATGAAATACATAGAATTCCTAGATTTATAGAAGAAATATTATATTCGGCAATGGAAGATTTTACCTTAGAAATAGTAGTAGGAAATGACTCATCAAGTCATAGTATAAAAATAGATCTTCCTCCATTTACTTTAGTTGGTGCAACTACTAGAGCAGGAGACTTAACAAGTCCACTAAGAGATAGATTCGGAATAATATCAAAACTTCAGTACTATACAATTGAAGAATTAACTGGTATAGTAAAAAGAACCAGCAAAGTA
>AUXO014771585.1_pt1 | contig 12254 bp, 12 predicted proteins | sample 768731 | NCBI WGS metagenome assembly AUXO01 (sample SAMN02715735, study PRJNA202380) | gut metagenome | biome: sheep rumen | host: Ovis aries | place: New Zealand: Palmerston North | reverse complement strand
CCATCCCAAGACTCGCTAATATCTGGCTGGTTAGGCCTTGGATATACCGGACTCCCACCGGTTAGGCTACACACCCTTGGCTGGGCGCACAGCTGGAAGTTTTTCGACCTTAAAGGTCTCGCCAACTTTTACACCATCAGGAAGAACCATGTCGTCTGTTGCAGTAATGTATTCATCCGCGGTTTGCTCGGAAAGAGAGGCGTTTGCGTTTTCCTCAAGTTCCGCTTTCTTTTCGATAAGATAAGCACAGGCAAGCCTAACCGCTTCAGAATCATTGATTTTGGAATAGTCTTTACTATCGTCAAGTTTATTGTGAGAACCATGTACAAAAGTTAATTGTCCATCAATAGAGAAACTAATCTGCGCGCTGTTAGTTTGTATTTCATTGCGATAATCTCGAATCGTATATTGGAAAAACTCTATCGGGCTACCAGATTCTGTGTCTAAATCAATTTTAACCGTTTCCAAATTGTATTCAGGAAAAAAAGCTTTGATATATTTCATAACATCGTTATCAATAGCAGGGACGAGTTCCAATGAAAGACCCGAAGCATCTTGAACAATTTTCTCCATTACCTCATCATTTGCCGAGATGACTACAACCTCTCTGTTTGAGGGAGAATAATAGTATGAGTACTGGTCATCCGCAAAACGTTGAATAACATTGCCATCAACATCCTTTCGCTCCTCGAGCAAGCGAAGCGTCCCTGTAGTTAACCCTAAAGCTTGTATTTCTTCACAATCAGCTTCAGCAGCTGCGTCTGCCAGATTTTCTGAGGATGAAAACCCCGTGATCAACATGGCCGTGCTAAACATTAATACTATGGCGAGAATTCCAACGATCGTTTTCGTTAGCTTTTTATGTTTCATTTTATCCACCTCTTTCATGATTATTTACCTTAATAAACACCATAACCTGCTGGCTCAAACGCAACATTAGAGTAGCCTGAAGTGCCTCTTATCACAGCACTTTTTAAAGTGCGATCTATTTCGTTTCCAGAGCCGGGTGTAGCGTTATAATAGCTGTAACACCAAGCTTTTGCATTGCTAATGGCCGTAGGAACTGTTTGTCCCTGATCGCTGTAAAAAGCAACACAATAGAGATAATAATTACTATATGCAGGCCAAGTCTTATCGTTGTGTGTAACATTACAATCCACGCCAAGAGTTGTGCATTTTGAATTCAGAGAACCGTATGTATCATCGCTTCCATATGTGTTGCAACCCATTCAATATGCAAACCTTAATCTTCTTAACTTGTCCGTAGTGTTCTCAAAATTGTATTCCAAGGAATACACAGAGTTGTTGTTCACTGCACTTGCTGATATTCTGGTTATATTATTGCTATTGTCAACGCACACAACTCTTCCTTTTCCTGCGTGTCCACTGATGAAAAAGATTGCATCATCGTCAAGGGTGCGAATCACGCTCGCGGACGATGAAGGCCCCGCTGGAACATTGGTATAACGGATGCAGTTATAGCCAGCATTGTCAATACTAGCCTCTGTTTGAGATGCCATGGTGGTTGTGTTAAGTGCTGACATCCCACCTACTGCGGAATGATTATAAAAATAGAGTTCTGCTAATGGAGAATCTGCCGCGTATGCAGTAACTCCAATTCCTAGTAACAATGCTAACGCAACCAGTTTGATGCCATACTTATACAGCTTGTCTATGTCAGCCGCATTTACAATGTCATTCACGAACACACATACCGCGTCGCATCCTTTTGCCAAATCCACGGTATCTTCATTCAGTTTGGTTTCTAAGAACCGCAACGGTATATTATGAAGTTCACTATAATGCTCAAATGATGGCTTATCATATGCTTTGGCATCATAAAGCGCAACCCGTATCATTCTTTACCTCCCTGGACTGTCTGTATTTCCTTTACTGCCGCCCTCTCCAATTAAAAATACTATTCCAATCGTTTGCCCCTAGAAACCCCTTACTGCCCCAAAATGGTTTTCAAATCAGTTTCTACAGTACTGATAAGAGAAAGATTATAATGCGTCACAAGATACTCCAATATGTTGGGAGATACGAATGCAGGAAGTGTCGGTCCAAGGCGGATGTCTTTAATTCCAAGGAAAAGAAGTGTTAGCAGAATACAAACGGCCTTCTGTTCATACCAGTAAAGAATAATGGCCAGCGGCAGATCATTAATTTCACAGCCAAATGCATCTGCGAGAGCCATGGCAACTTTAATTGCGCTGAAGGCATCGTTACACTGTCCCATGTCCAGGATCCGCGGTAATCCTGCGACGGTTCCAAGATCAAGATCATTAAAACGATATTTTCCACACGCCAGCGTGAATATAATCGTGTCAGTCGGAGTGCTTTTCACAAGATCAGTGTAATATTCCCTGTTCGCTCTTGCGCCATCGCAACCGCCCACAAGCAGGAAATGTTTAATGTCTCCGTTTTTTACCCCTTCAACCACCTTATCGGCCACTCCGAGCACTGCTTCATGAGCAAACCCCGTTATAACGGTCCTTCCGCCGTTGATGCCGGCAAAATACACCTCTTCCTTATACCCTCCAAGTTCCAACGCTTTCTTGATTACGGGAGAGAAGTCTTTGTTTTCCCCTATATGTACGATCTCAGGGTAGGAAACGACTTCTGTTGTATATACTCTGTCCTTATAACTGTCTTTTGGAGGCATCAGACAGTTGGTGGTAAACAGAATTGGGGCGGGGATACTTGAAAACTCTCTCCGTTGGTTTTGCCAGGCAGTTCCAAAATTCCCTTTAAGATGCGGATACTTATTTAATTCAGGATATCCGTGTGCAGGAAGCATCTCGCCGTGTGTGTAAACATTGATACCTTTTCCCTCTGTCTGCTCCAGAAGCAGTTTGAGATCATATAGGTCATGGCCGGAAATCACAATAAATGGCCCCTTTTCAACTTTCAGCGGCACACTTTTCGGAGCAGGAGTGCCGAAGGTCTCTCTATTTGCTTTGTCCAGCATTTCCATGCAGCTATAGTTAATTCGCCCGGTTTCACGCACAATGGGAAGCAGTGATTCTACATCCTCATCTTTGCCAAGGACAACAAGTGCTTTTACAAAAAAACTGTTCACCTTTTCACTGGTATATCCCAGAACACCTGCGTGATAGGCATAGGCTGCCATGCCACGAATTCCAAACAGGATCAGGGCCTTAAGAGAACGAATATCCTCGTCCGCAGCCCAAATTCCTTCCATGTCGTAATCTTCTGCTTTTTTGCCAAACGCGTTTAAGCCGGAACCTTTCGATAGCAAAAAAGCTCTTTCCTCATGAACCTCCGCTATTAAATTACTTATAGAGTGTGCATCAAAGTTCACGTTTGTAATGGTCGTAAACAGTCCTTTTATGAGAAGTTTATGAGTATTTTCTATAGACTCCTGACACCCATAAGCTGTGCGGGCAAGGCCGATCAAAGCTCCTGTAAGCTGATCCTGAAGCGCTGCCACTTCAGCGGTCTTTCCGCAAAAGCCTGCTTTTCCATTACAACCTAATCCTCTGGCTGTCTGTTCGCATTGAAAGCAAAACATTTTTCTGTCCATTTTTCTCCTTTCACTCTTTTCCGGCGTACAGCTAAATCCCATCCCTTTTTTGAAATGCTGCCATCACCAGAACTTTTGCTTTTCCGCTTTATAAAGCCCTGATGTAGCAGCATTTAAGCGTTACCATCCCCCACTCAGTAGGACATTATAATAATACGTATCAAAAACCAATCGCATACAAACACTTGCTTTATAAAACGGCCTGAATCATTTCTTTCATTCACATTCCCTGGCATTTCCTTTGCTACTGAAAATCCAGTTTAAAAAAGCCCGATTCCGTTTTTGTTACGAATCGGGCTTACGCTGCTTTATCCTATTTTTCATATTGTTTCCTTCTTGTTAAATGGCCATAACAATCCTTTTTTCCCTGCGTTCAGAATATTGATCAGGTCCATATACTCTTCATCACTTAAGTTCTTCTTCGCTACTTCAAGCTCCTGCTTCGCCATAACAGAAGCTCCTGCTTTTTGGAACGCTCTAATCAGATACTTGTAGGTCTCCATATTACCAGGTTCTATCTCTAAGGCACGAGTAGCATATTCGCGAATCGCCCAAAGATCCTGCTCTTTACTGAGAAGATGGAGCAGATTCTTCACGACTTTCAGATAAATGGTGTTATAGTATGAACTTTCTGTGACGCACCATTGTTCTCCGGAAGAAAGAGGCAGGAGATTTCCCTTGTAAAGGTCAAACGCGCTAATCAGAAGCCTCTTTTTTTCTTCTACATCCGGCGTCCCACAGGCTGCGTTCCAATAAGCTTCAAATCTGGAAATATCGGATATGATATTATACACTGGGTTTAGTATATACCCATGGTCAGAGGAGATGATCAGGTTTTCCTCCATTATAAAGTTTAGCTTTGTTCGTATGTTATAGATCGACTCCTGAGATTGCCCATTGGATCTTTGGCGTAGTCATTAGGCCATAACGTATGGACAATATCCCAAGGCTGAACAGCTTTCCCTGATAGGAGCAGGTATGTAAGGAGCTTACAGCCCTTATCTGAGCTCAGCTTTTCCTGTGTCACTGTGCCAATTGCAGAAGTAATTTCCAGACGGCCGAGCACATTGATAATAAGGTCTTTTCCATCCCGAATTTCCATGGGTCTAACGATATGCTCCGCACTTTTTGTTTTTGCTAACTGTTCAGCGGACATCATCGCAACATAAGCGAGAATCTGCAACATATGACTGTTCGAAGCGTAGGTTTTAGGGTTTTTTAGCACAAGAAACCCTGTGGGATGTTTCCAGAAGGGAACCGCCAGTATAGATGTTGCACCTACAAGTTTGTAAAACTCATACTCCGTCGGATTGGAGCTTGCAATCTCTTCTCTGTCCAAAAGTATAACAGGTCGGTTTTCTTTAAGGCACTGCACCCACCTGACAAAATCCCCCGCATATTCAAGTCCTTTAATAGAAGTGCTTTTCATAGCACCTTTTTGCGCATCGTACCACGCCTCGGCGGTCCATACCTCGGCTTCAAGATCCACAAACAACACACCTGCCCAGTCCGCATTGTAGAATTCACATGCAGTCCTCAGAACCTCTATCGTAATCTCCATGGGGTCTTCTGTATTATGTAGCCGCTTTTCGAGTGCAACTAGTTCCTTTTCGAGTTTTCTGCTATGTTCGAACACCTGATATACGTCTGCAGGAACCGATATCGTTTTTTCCTGCGCAGTCCCAACAGGTCGCTTTGTAATTGCTCTTTCCTCGGTATTGACCATTACATTATTTCCAGGAGGCGATTTCCCGCTTGTCCGTCGTCCCCGGGAATAACTGTTCTTATTTCTTTTTTGCTTCTTCACGATCTCCACCCCTTTCTCTATATCAAAAAGGCCACAGGACATCAGTTATACGACTGACAGCCTGTGGCCTTATTGGCTTTTACTTTATACATGGCTGTCCATCGTCCGACTTTCAACCACCGGTTTCCTTTCGCTTTCTATCCCTTATGTATTCTGCTGTTTTTTCTTCATAAGTTTGCTGTACTCCACCGCCCTTTGTATGGTTTCCCTGCAGAAGAGTCGTGTTTCTGTGTCGCATTCGACCAATGCTTCAGAAATATCAGCGCTGATCATACGGTCCGAATAGTAATCTGAAAGATTATACAGGTAGTAGTCTACTCCGGTATCTAAAAGTTTTCCGATCCGGGCAATCGTTGGAAAGGATGGGCCTACATTTCCACATTCCAGGTTACTTATATGATTCGTGGAGCAATCACAGTATTCTGCAAGCTGCTCTTGTGTAAGCCTTTTTGCAACACGAGCATCTGCGATCCGGCGGCCGATTTCTTTTTTTTCTGCCTTTGTAAACTTTGCTGTCATAAAACCAACTCCATTCATTCTTTCTCAATTTAAGTATAAAGATTCTATCTAAAAGAATGAACAAACTGCAAAAGCGAAACTCCATCTAGAAAAGGTAGTATACAGCAAGTCATTTGGATTATTCTATTTTAAAACGATTTGAAACTCCCTTTGCCAAACAGATATGACAAGAAATCTGCATACAATCATTGTTTTCGTTTGTTAAACGTTATTTCAAATCGGATATCTTTTTATCACTTGCATCGTTCAGGTTAAACCAGCTGCTATTTTCCAAAAACACCGCTTCGCTGTTTAAGCCTTCCCTTTAACACGGCTGCGCATTCCTTTCTGTCAAGCTATTCTCGCATTGCCAGGGCCAGAACAATTCAATCCCCTCTATATGCTGCACGTTTACCATAATAAGCCTTCAGGCCTACTTTGTAGCTTTTTATGCTTGTTATTTATATTATTTCAGGAGGTTGTCATGAAATACTGGGAGTCCATTCTTGCAAACGGTCATCACAATATTGAGACCCTGCGCAGTATGTTTGATTTTTCTGATAATGAGATTCAATCGTTAAAGAAGATTCAGGATCAGTTTCCTGTATTTATAAATCCATATTACCTTTCCCTGATTGATTTGAAGGATCCTGAAGATCCGATTCGAAAAATGAGCATCCCAGGAGTATATGAATTGAACAGATCCGGAAGTTTTGATACGAGCGGAGAGCAGTCTAATACGGTTCTTCCTGGGCTTCAGCATAAATATAAAGAAACCGCCCTGATCCTTTCAACAAATCAGTGTGCCATGTATTGCCGCCACTGTTTTCGGAAAAGGCTGGTTGGTGCGTCAGAGGAAGAGATATGCGGGCAACTCGGCTCAATAGCATCCTATATAAAGGGGCACCCCGAAATATCTAATGTCCTGGTCAGTGGCGGGGATGCATTCATGAACAGCAATGACACGATTGCTCAGTACCTTCAAGCTCTAAGCGATATCCCACATCTGGACTTTATACGTTTCGGAACCAGAGTTCCTGTCGTACTCCCGCAGAGAATTACGTCTGACGATGAGTTGTCCGATATTTTGAAAGTTTATTCCCTAAAAAAGAAGATATATGTTGTGACGCAGTTTAATCATCCCAGAGAGGTCACAGATGAATCTGCATCTGCCATTGGTAGGCTTCTGTCCCTTGGCATCCCTGTCCGCAACCAAACAGTTTTGCTCAAAGGGGTCAATGATGACAGCCTTATCATGGGTCAGCTTATGAAACAACTGACTGCTATCGGCATAATCCCATACTATGTATTCCAATGCCGACCAGTGACGGGCGTGATGAATCATTTCCAGGTTCCACTGAAAAAAGGATTTCAGATTGTGCAGGAATCGATGCAGATGCAAAACGGACAAGGTAAAAGTTTCCGTTTCATGCTCTCCCACGTATCTGGGAAAGTGGAAATCCTTGGAATGATCGATGAACAAAGAATGCTGTTTAAGTACCATCAGGCAAAAGACCCTTCGGACGCAGGGCGGATCTTCAGCAAAGAAATCTCGGAGAAGCAATGCTGGCTATAAATGTGAAACCACCAAAAAGTTTGCGATAGCAACGCTCCCCTTTATGGTCCTGCAAAAAAAGGGAGGCTAAGCTTCAATGCTTTGCCTCCCTTTTGCAAACCTTTCACACTTTATCTTTCCCGGTGCCGCGCTGACCACAGCTTTTTCGCATTGGGTTCCCATTCTGTAGCATATGATTCACATTTCGCGCACAGGTGTTCGCAACTTTCTGGGCTGAGCATATCTGTGCTTTTAGCTCCAGTTTCTTCGATCATCTCCCTGAGCCGCTGTGGATTCTCAAGCATTGGACAGGGTTGGAGCATGTTCCGGTTGAACGGCTGTCCTTCCTGATATGCCTTGAAGAGCGGTTGCTGTAAACAGTCTTTCAGGGGTAGATCGTGTATGTTTGCTCCAGAATAGTGAATGAATACACACGGTTCAACGTCTCCGTTTGGATTGATGTGACAATAGTATTTACCGCCAGCGATGCATCCACCGACATATTCCCCGTCATTTTGGAAGTCCATCAAAAAGATGGGTTTTCCGCCTTCAAGACCCCTGACTTCACGGATTCTATGATACATGTACTCCCTTTGTACAATTGTTGGGATCAGTTCAGGGGCCGCATCGTTCCCAACAGGCATATAGTGAAAATACCACGAGAAGGCTGCTCCCTTGTTGATCAGAAAGTCAAAGAATTCATCACTTGTAACAGCATCGATATTGCTGCGCGTATAGCACACGGATGTCCCGAACAAAAGGCCCTTTTCCCTCATAAGATCCATGGCATTTGTTACTTTCCGGAAAACACCATTCCCCCTTCTTCCATCGGTCGCCTCTTCAAACCCTTCGATACTCAAAATCAGAAGGATATTTTTACATGCCAGAATATCTTCGCAGAACTCCTCGTCAACGAGTGTTCCGTTAGTGAAAATCATAAATCCACAATCAGAATGTTTCTTTGCGAGCTTCACAATATCCTTTTTCCTGCAAAGAGGCTCTCCTCCTGTCATCAGGTATTCGTGGATTCCCAGCTCCTTTCCCTGGCAGACCAGGCTGTCCATATCTTCATATGACAGGTTCAGCGTCTTTGTGTATTCTGAAGCCCAGCACCCGGCACAACGCAGGTTACAAGCGCTGGTTGGGTCAAAAAGTATAATCCATGGAATTTTCATCCCCAGTTCTTTTTCTTTTCTCCTTGTCTGCCTGAATCCTGAAAAGCCTCCTTCATATCCCAGTGACATCATAAGCCCCTTGATATAATCTGTATTGTAATTTTTCAGAAGATTATCAAGAAAGCCCGTCCATTTGCCCTCTTTTCCAAACGCCTCCCGAAGCGCATCATACGCCTCAGGCTTCCATCCGTCCCCAAGAACCGCTTCAATCGCATTCACAACTCCTACATAGCCGTTTTTACGCCCCTTTTCTGTCTTTCGAACAACTGTGTTCAGTGCTACTTCAAAAGCTTTCCTTTCTGCTGCATGTGTAATAGTCCCCATTTCCCTGCTCCCTCTTTTCGTTTAATAAGTGCAAAATTATATTATTTAGCCATTAATACAGTTTTGATCAAAGTGCCTGCTTTTGGTCTCTTTCCGTAAATCAAAACGCCTGCACGATATATTTTCGCCGATAACACTCCCACAAGAACTGCTGATACGATCAGGATCGCAACAGAAACTGCAATTTCTCCTGCTGGCACAACGCTCATAGCGATACGTGCAAACATAACCATGGGAGATGTAAAGGGAATGAACGAAAACACTTTAACCAAAAGGCTGTTGATTGTATCGCCTGACATAGCCTGGACAGTAACCAGAAATCCAACAATAAAAATCAGAGTGACCGGCATGGTGGCCTGTCCTACCTCTTCCAGTTTTGTTACAGTGGACCCGGTTGCTCCATATAAAAACGCGTAGATAAAAAAGCCCAAGAGGAAAAATAAAAGCATATAGCCAAGCAAGGATGCCGGAACATTAAATAGCGACCGTATTAGTGCATTGCCCTCCCAGTAAGGTTCATTCAGTCTGAAGGAAAGCATGGCAGTTCCGAAAATACAGACCAGTTGTACCAGTCCGGCAACAGACGATGCAAGAATCTTGCCAAAAATCATCGGCACTGGTTTCACGCTTGTAATCAACAGCTCCATGGCACGAGAACTCTTCTCAGCGCCAACACCTGTTGCGATACTTTGCCCATAATAGACAATGACAATATATAACGCCATGATCATTATGTAGGTATAAAAGAAATTTTCCCGCTGGTCCTTTCCAACGCTTTTTGTCTCGTGTGTGATCACTGAACCCATTGCAGAATTGACCTCCGAGGAGGACAAGCCTGCTTCATACAGGCGGCTCCTGGTATATGCCTCTTGCATGGCACGATCTGCCACAGATGTGTTACTGTCATACAGGCTGACATCGCCAACATAATAGAGATAAGAGAACACATCTGTCAGCACAAAGGCACAGGTAATGTTGCCGTCCTTTAGTTCTCTAAATATTTCTTCTTCCGACTTATTTACTTGCTCAACAGCATCCGTCCGGAATGCATCTGCAAACGCCCGCAGATAGATATCCCTTGTCAGATTCTCATCGCTTCCCAACATATCTTCTGACAAGGTGAGCCATATGACATCTCTTTCCGCAGGCGATGTATCGCCGTGTGCAAAAACATTCTTGAACCGGGGAAAAAAAACGGCAAGCACAACTCCCGCCATAATCACAATTGTTGTAATCAAATATCCTTTTGATTTAAAAAATTTATTTAGTTCAAATAGGAATACTGCCTTAAACGCTCTCACCCTTAGCCTCCTCCCCAGCGATATCTAATCCTTGCGTGTACTGTATGAATATCTCATTCAGCGATGGCTCATAAACACCAATTTCATCAATGTCAAACTGACTTGCCAAAAAGCTCATTGTCTCTTTCCTTAGTTTTGGGTCTTTCAGGGAAAATATAACTTCATGTGCATTGATTTTTTCACACCTGTCTCCCAATGAGTTTAGTATTTTGTCTGCCTCGTTCGTACGAATCCGAAGTTTGTCTCTGGCAAGGCTTTTTTTAATCTGATATAAGTCCCCGTTCAAAGAAATCTTACCATCCTGAATAATTGCAACTCTGTCACAGAACTCTTCCACATAATTCATTTGGTGGCTCGAGAAAATGACTATTTTCCCATTCCAGATCTGTTCAGAGACAATATTTTTCAGTAATGTGGCATTTACAGGATCGAGACCTGAGAAAGGTTCGTCCAGCGCAATAATGTCCGGGCTGTGAGCAAGGGCGGTGATCAGTTGTATTTTCTGCTGATTCCCCTTTGATAATGTTTCAAGCTTCCGGTCCGCCTCTTTTGTCATTCCCATCTTGTCCAGCCAGTATTCAACTGCCTTATACGCCTCTGTCTTGGAAAGCCCTTTTAACATTGCAAAGTATACCAACTGTTCTTTTACCTTGCGCTTGGGATACATCCCTCTTTCTTCCGGGAGATATCCGAATTTAATTTGCCTGTAATCTACAGGCTTTCCATCAATTTCTACAGTACCGCTGTCAGCCGAAAATACATTCATCAAGATTCTGATCGTTGTTGTTTTACCAGCCCCGTTTCTTCCAAGCAGACCAAAGGCACTTCCGTCTCTGGACGAAAACGAAACCCCTTTCAAAACCTGCTTATTTCCAAAGTTTTTATGAATTTCTTTCATTTCAAGAAGCATTCTGACCCTCCTTTTTCCAAACTATATGGACGTATATTATCAACAGAAAAGCAACGCTATACAAACAAAGCCAGGTTGTTGCCTAAAATGAAAGGCGGGCTGTGTTTCATACCATTCCATTTATAATGTGTGTCCATGTATCTTGCACCGTTTGGAAGAGTCGATGATGCCGTTCAACCTCCCTAGAGTATTTTTCAAACTCTGTCAAAATGTCTAAAAAACGCCCATCTGCAAAGTATACTGACATTATTGGCAGTGTTGCCTCCAGTGCCTGTCGAATGCATTTCATCCGCTGTGTATAATTGTCTGGGTCAGTAATAAAGATCAGCAAGGGTTTGTATCGGATCCAGCCAATGCAGGCATTTAAAAACCGTTCGTTAATGTCGGCAGATCCGACTATCATAGGTTTAAGCTGAATGGGAAGGGATCCCTCTAGGAGATCCGGATATGACGAAAAACCGTCATGGAAGGTATAACAGGGTATTTTTAATACCGTTCTTTCTTGTAAGAGCGTCGATAGAAATGTGTCTTCTCCCCTGGCACCAGGCGGATTAAAAAAAGGAAAGGTCTTTTGCGGGTCTGTTAAGTTGATGCAAAGATTTGCCCCTGATATAAATTTGCATCCGTTCAGTTGTGGAACAACTTGTGTCTCTTGACTAACGAGGATCTCTGTTGATGCGTAGGTAACTCCTCCGCTTTCAACCAGTCTTTTTATCTCGTCCCAGTTCACAATATCGTTGCTGATTGCTTCAATGAACATACGAAAGGTTGTTTCTGGAAGTGTCTCATTAAATCGGACCTGTGGAATAGGAGAGATGTAACCGCAATGATAGCCATGGGTATAGTCGGCCTTTGCAATTTTTTTGAGATGAGAGGCGATAACCTTTTGCCCACTCCAAAGACACACATCGTTCTGGGTACATATCACCTGTCCGGCCCCTTTTTTATCAGTTTCATATGCTCTTCTTCTAAGGTGCGGATTCCGCCGATGCCGGCGCCAAGGTATACAGCAAACCTTTCCGGGTCAACGCTCCCTGCAATCCCGCTGTCAGCCAACGCCTCCTGTGCTGCAGCAACAGCAAACTGCGTGTTCCTGTCCGAGCGCACGGCCTCCAGCTTTTTCATATACTGCAAAGG
>AUXO017876238.1_pt1 | contig 12255 bp, 13 predicted proteins | sample 768731 | NCBI WGS metagenome assembly AUXO01 (sample SAMN02715735, study PRJNA202380) | gut metagenome | biome: sheep rumen | host: Ovis aries | place: New Zealand: Palmerston North | reverse complement strand
CTGTTCCACATCTAGAACATACAACCCTATCTGTACTTAATTCCAGACTCAAAGAACTTCACCAGCCTCTATAACACTATCTGAAATATCGTCTATCTCAGACAGTTCATATAATTTAGCAGCGATTTTTAAATCTTTTCCTGCGGAGAAGTTCGGTTTATACCCTCCGTCAATATCTATCCAGTCATCGCTACCTACCATCTTTGTCTTTTTAGGCTTATGGTACTTAACACCCACTGAGCCGAATCCATGTATAGATACACATTCACCGTGTTTTAATGCTTCTAGAGTTTCACCTAGTAAAGCTTCTAATATAATTTCCACGTCTTCCGCTGTAAACTGTATGTTCTTTTCTTCACGCTTTACTGTAAAATCTCTTGTGTTACCGTAATCGTCTGATATATGGAATATATGTTTCTGAGCTTGAATCTTTTTAGTAGCCCCAAACATCCTTAGTCTGTTTACGGCTTTAGTTACTAATTCCTTTCTATTCATTCAAACACCTTTCTTTCTCAAATATCAACATCGGAGATAGATTTAACAGCGCCCACGTTTATATCCCCATCGGAGAAGAACTTGCTAATCTGCTCGTCTTTTGATACGTCATTGTATATTTTAAACATCTCTGAGCTACTCCACCCAATAATCTCTACCACAACATTATCAGGTATACCTGCCTTGGATAATGCAGTGACAAAATAATGTCTGAGTGAGTGCATATAAAAATCTCTACCAGTGATGTCACTAAATTTTTTAGTCCAACTATTTATTGTTGATATGCTTATTGGCTTAGTCATATCACTATGACTTGGGAACAACCATTCACTTTCTATATTGTTATTCTTTCTGTAATCAATCCATAGGTCTAGGTACGGTTTAAACTTCTTGGCTAATGTATAACATTCAAGATATTTATTACCCTTTGTAAGTATCGGAGCACTTTTATACAACGCCCCACCGCACATAAGTTTATCGTCATCGAAATCACTGACTTTAAACCTTGTTAATTCTGATTTCCTTCTTCCACCATACATTCCGAGAGCGACCATACAAGCCTTATCGTATTCTTTATTTTTTACCAATGTATCTAATAGTCCTTCGAGTTCACTGTCTTCCCATACAGTTTTTTCTCTAACAGTATTAAGTGGAGGGTTCTCTATTTTCCTGACTATAGACCTGTATCCATCGAACTCCGGTTCCTCATCAGAAAGTATGTTTTCACAGTAATTAGATAATGAACTAATCGCTGCTTTCATTCGCCTGATACGAGCACTTGAGTTCCCATTAGATATCAGCCAGTTTTGGAAACGAACGATATCTCTTTTAGTGATGTCCTTAAAATCCTTATTATCTAGGTTGTCCATGATATATGTGAAGAATATCAGCAAATCATTTTCATATCCTACAATAGTACCTTCGCTTCTCTGTAAAGACCGTAAATAGATGATGAAGTCGTCTTTGAGTAGAAGGTTCGATTTATTTATCATTGCAGTCTTCTCTGGATCAGTAAGCTTATTCCTATTCGTCTTTCTGCTCAAATTAATCACCACCTTTAAATCTACAAATTAAATAAGAGCAGAGATAACTCAGCCCAATTAATTACATTATTGACATACTAACCTGTATTCAGCATCAAGTCCGTCATTATTAAAAATCAACATCAATTGACTTGGAGTAGAGAATAGTCTCTTATCGTTCGCATAATTATCTGAGCCACAAAGAGCGCCACATATCATCGATGTTATTCCTAGCTCCTCAAAACTCTCCCTATGATGTTTGTCGCCAAGTATAATATAGTCTAAATCTATTCCGTACTTCTTGCTGAATAGCGTATATAAAATCTTAGGAGAACTAAATACGTTGTCTATATCTCCATGCGTGGCACACACCATATGACCACACATGTCAATTAATATAAACTCATTAGTGTCTGTATCTACCACCTGAACGTTATCGATACTTTTTAGTCTTTCCTCAAGCCACCACCCAATAATACGTTCCATATTATCATCATGTATGTTATCCTTCTTACTAGGTACAACTCTGCCATGATTACCAAATGTCGAGTACACTATAACATCAGGAACAGATGTAGCAAGTTTAGTTATTGCCTGAGCTAAAATCTCAGAAGCTTGCATAAGTTGATCTACAACTAACTCCTCAGATGATACACGAGAAGATGTATGTATCGCTCCTGCTATAGCATCTCCAAGAAAAACTATGTGTAGTCTTCCACATCTATGCAGTTTAATTCTCTCTATTGCATTATTCACAACGGTTTTAACTCTTTCTTTACATATTTCAGTATTAAAACTGTTGTACATATTGTCAGTAATCATCCCGTAGTGCCAGTCACTAAAAACAAGAAGAGCCTCATTATCACCAACATCTATGTAATCAGTATCTTCACTAAATAAAAATCCGATACTCTCATTCAAATGATTCGCTGCTTCTACTAATCTCGATTCAAGATTCTCTTGTCTTGCTTCCCTTGTTAGCAACTTATTATATTCACGCCTTTGGTCGAAGTATTTCTGACGTTCCTTACGTAACTCATCGATCTTCGAATCTATTTCTTTTATAGCATCATCACTACAGGTTGTTGCTAAGCCATGCTTATCTATAAGGTCTAGAGTTCTCTTGCTTCCGTACATTAGCCTTCTGGCAACATCCGGAGAAAATCTCTTACCATATATTAGTTCAGATAGTTCTGAATAATCGTAATCTGCGAGTGTCTTATCAACAAGCTTACCGTATATAAGCCTTTTATGATATTGATAATCATTCTCATCAGGTCTTTTATTAAGTTGAAATTCTCCCATAATCCCCTTATTGTCCGTATACTTTAATATAAAAATTAAAAATCCCGATATTATCGAGATTTCAACACCATTGTTTTTTAGTACTACCATATTAGCGAATTTTTGTATAATAAAAAAGCGCCGAAGTCTCGGCGCTTTCTTGTAGTCATTTTCTCCAACAATCTAAATTTCATGGTGTTTTATTAAATTTTCCTCTGCCACGCATCACAGAATTCACATTTTGTTTAACCATTATCTCCGCAGCACAATCAGTACAATACTTCTGCTTCCTCCCAACATTTGGATTCTTCATCTTCGTAGTCCTGCCGCAATTCTCGCATACGAAGAATGGCTCTCCGTGATACATCTGATATTGATAACCAAGATTATTGAAATCGTATACTGTATATACAGTCCTTCCTTCTTCCATAAACAATACTCGAACATTAGTATTGTCAATCTTCTTGGAGAATTGAATCATACCAAGTTCATTTAAGTCGTGGTATAATGCGCTCTGTCTTTTAACAGGTGCGCTTATATTAGCCATACCCATTATCTCACTATCTCTGGAATTAACCCAATGGTCTCCATGTGGATTAACAGCGTCCCAATATTTTGCTAGACACAATAAGGTGAAGGCAAGTCTTTTCATTTGTCTGCTATCAAGAGAATCTATTTTAGCCATCTCTTTATCTGTGATATTTATGCCATCTATATTGATAGACTTATATTTGAAAGCCCTACCGACCACAGTATCTAGAGTATGAGACCATTTTGTGATTGAAGCAGACGGATCACATTGAAGAAGAAATTCCTCTATCTTATCACGAACACCAGTTTTTGAGTACCCACCGTTCTCAACATAATATTTAGCCACACGACATAATGTTTCGTATGGCTTATTACCTAAAGACCTGTTCTTAATCATATCGTACGCCCATTCATTCTCATTCAGCACAATACTCATTCCACCACCTCGATTCTTATACTTTCCTCTCTGAATCTCTTGCCGCCATATTCTATATCTCCGTCTGAATCTAGAGTAGGGTAGTGGTATGTATAATTGTTTTTCTCAAGGAGATTATGTATGATTTCTTCTCCGCACATATTCCATGCGAATCTCTTTGTTGAACTTCTTTGATAACATATATCAAGTATTATATTGCACAAAGCTCTCTTATCAGGACATATCTCGTCACAACTCCTTCTGAAATCTTCATTCATATCGTTGAGTGCAATAAATGATTCGAACTCATTAATCCTCTCATATTTAGAAAATATAGAATAACTTTTTATTCTCTTATTATAATCATCATATAATTGCTTTATCTCACGTCTTTGCTTGTCTGTATATTCAACATCGCTCAGCATAAACGTGTAGTCGAAATCAGAATTATCATTGAATCGTCTAATGTATCCATCGAACTCTTGTTCGAACCTTTTGCATATCTTATTCATTATACAATCATTAGTTCCGACAGGCATACGATATCTGTAGTATCTAATGAACTCTTTCTGTCTCTCCGTCAGCTTATCATCTGGAGTATTCATTAAGTCATCTACAGTAACACCAAACTCTCTTAGACAATTCTTGTTTGTATTTCTAATATATGTGTTATATTCCTTCATCAAAGAAGGATAAATGTATCTCATGAAGTATGGCTTCCTAGCGGCCACAATACTCCTATGGAATGCTCGTTCTTCTTCTTGCTCAATCTTGTTCGCAGCATGTCTATCATGCCATGACCTTGGCATAGGCTTGCATACTATACCTTTTGCTTTATCTATAGAATTCTGCTGATACAGTTGACCACACTGTATCCTATATATTAGAGTTCTATACTCATCGCTATCCCTATCAAAACCGGCCTGAACTTCGAACATACTAGTTATCCAATTAGTAGTCTGACCTATGTCATTTCCGAAGCTATCTATATTAGACCTTATGAAGTCATCTTCTGTTGGAACGCACTTGCTAGCTCTTCTTTGAGCACACATTAATGTTGGTAGAACCTTATGCTTTCCTACAAGTACATTGTTGTCTGTAAGCATACACATATCACCGTCACAATCCGCTCCATTCATCGCAGCAGCAGCTGTGTCCCATGCATTAAGTATTGTACATGAGTTCATGTATCTAAACCAATACTTAACATCATCACTTGTAGAAGGATGAACTATCCTTATATTGTTATGACATGTCATTGGAGCTCTAAAACATGCAAGCTTGTCTGATCCTAAATCGCTCCAATATTTATTATATATCTCGCCTGCTTTCAGTAATCCTGTCTTGTCTAATCCGAATATACTTTGACATAGTAGATATGGGTCTCCAGACAATATAGAGTAGTTTCCATGCACCTTAAGCACTCCGACCTTAGCTTCGTTTATTCTATTTTTAATTAACTGATAAATACTACTTTGTACGAATTGGTCTTTAAGTACTCTATTATCTATAGATATTGCTTTAATAAAATCATCAGGTGTCTTATATATATTATTTTCGTCTAATCCGTCTCCACGCAAGAACAATAGAGTCTTTCTCCAGTCACCACTGAGAACATCTCGTATATCATTCATTGTAGGAGCAATCAGTTCTTCTATATCAGAGTCATCTAGGTCATAGCTTTGGATAAATTGATAATTTATATTGCGCTCAGATTCTAGTTCCTTTGGGCATGTCTTTGTAATACTAAATGTATACTTATTATCCAATGATGTATGTATGTAATCATCGCAACTATCATAGCTGTCCCACAACTTGACCATAGATGTCGTAAGTATTATCTCGACATCTCTAATATCTACATCGTTGCCCCATGCATCATTAACTATATAATTACCAGCTATTTTATCTGCAAAATCGATAAAATCAAAAGTGAATATCATACCTTTCTCAAAAGAGAACCTTGTGTTGACTCCAGAAACAATGTAGTCTAATCCAAGCTCTCTGCTCCATCGTTCAGCGAGAGACGGAAGCATCAATCCAAAACCATCTGAGGCATCCATTACAATATGCTCGTTTGGTCTATATTCCATTTCTGGCTCACCATCGTTTTCATCAGTAAGATAAATAATATCAGATTCAAACTCTGTCTCAGCGTCGTTGACGACTAATATACCGTTAGGCAGTGACACTGGTGTAGATGCACTACACGTTAGAGCCTTATACGCTTCAAGCTTAGCAGTAACCAAATCCTTATTAGGATTCCTTCCATTCTCGATCCGCCTCTTAATCTCTGGAGCGAGTCTCTCGCTGATGAACACTATGGTTGAATTTTTAATACCGCCATTTGTACCGAGTAGTCTCTCATATCTTATCCCATTGATACTAAACCCTTTACAGGCTCTGTAGTAATCCTTTTCTTTATCAATAATCAGGCACATATAGTCTGGCTGAAATTGAAGTTTATCAAGTTCTATATATAATTTCTTTATTTCTCTCTTATTATGTATCGTGTTTGAAGTAGATTTAATTCTTTTTATCTCAGCTTTTATAGCTTTTGCTTTTTCATCTGCATCAACTACGCCATTAAGTTCGTCTATCCATCTCAGTATTAAAGAGTCTGCTAACGATATAACTTCATCGTTACGTCTTGCTTCTTCTATAGGTAATACCAAATTCCATTTAGCTTTCCTCAATCGCTCGCTGTGTATCTTGTAAATAAACTTCTGACACACAAGTTGCTTGCTTATTGTAATCACCTCACACTATGTAAAATAAAAAATTATGTTGATTAGTTTAAAAAATAATCGTCATCGTATTCAGTGACATATAAAATCCATTCATCGTAATATTCTATTCTTCCTTCTTCTATATCTTTTTCAATCGTGTAATCATCTATAATATCATCTACTGAGTAGTAGTTGCAGACGCTATGACTGTCGCAGATATCATAGAAGATACACTCCTCACAATTTCTTCTATCCAATATCTTTCTCCATTTCTCATAGGCTTTCCATCCAGTCAGTCAATATTCTCCGCATCCTGCTACTAGGTAGATATATGTATATCTTCTCACCATCTCTGATAGCGCTTCTCCATATCCACTGTATCATTATGGATAACGCATATTTATCCTCGTCAACGGTTATGCCGTGCATTGCGTAAAACTTTTTCTCATTTACGTTCATATAAATATTGCAAGCATAGACCAGATACTTTCGTTGCCTGTAATTATTCGATGCTTTAAGGTTGAACATCGCAAAACCATTTGTATATCCCTTTCCTTTCAAGAATTCCTTCTGAGATTTGTATGTTGCCCACATCCTCTCATTAGCCGCAGAATCCTTCCAAATATTCTTGAATATATTTTCTATATTCCTTTTTAGTTGAACACCAGCATCACCCTTATTCTTTTCGAACCAACTCATACTTAAAGAGAACTCTCGTTCACCAACCTCGTTGAGCTTCGGGTTGTCTACTATTTCTACCATGTCTTTTATGTGAGATACATACTCTGGAGTGTAACCTGGGTACTCGCAAAACCTGAATCCATTTCCAGTATCAGTTCTCTCAATTCCTATATTCTCGTATGGCAGGTCGTATATCTCCAAAAAGCTGTGTAGGCTCTGTCCTTCGAATAAATACGTCATAATATACACATCGCGAAACGCAGTAATCAAGTCAGGCGGTAATACCCAATAGAATAGCTTCTTTACATCTCCACCTTTATCTTCGTCATCGATCCTTGTTATTTGTCTCGATCTTAGTAGCCAGAACATCTCACGCATAGCCGTTCCACGATAATCGTCACGTATTAAACTATAGTTATTATCCTCATACTTTATATACCCGGCATCTAAAGCGAGTTGTATATCATCCTCGTGAATATCACATGTTTCCAGCACATCAACGTTCTCGTCTATCATAAGCGTGTACCCGAAACTTTTAATCGCTTCGAGCATCTCTTCTGTGTAATTCTTAAACGCTGCATGTGTTGTCGTAACATTCTCGCCATTTAGAATAAGATGCTGTGTATGCTCAAGTTTGCTATAACCATATCTATTCGTCTGCTGTGGCTCTACAAAATTTAAGCTTGGGCAATTAACTCTAATACGTGTAGCTTCCTCTAGATATGGCGTTATATATATGAACTTCTGGTATGGATGTTCGTTCATATACGTTATAGCTGACTGGCTCTTTCCGTTTCCCATAATGGCGTCGCAAACTTTTATCACCTATGAGACCACCATCCAATCTTTTGTATAATGCCTAGAACCTTATCAAACAACCATATCTCTAACATTTGATACCATTTATATTTTACACCAGTAACTATCTCAATATATTTTGTTGGATTGTCTTTGAAGTATACTTTATTCCCTGTACGATCCTCTGTAACGCACATCGTTTCAACAAATTTACTGTATTCCATCCATCTTAGCTCCATCTACATCAGACATGTCAACTACGATATACTTCTTAGCCTTCTTCAATCCGGTAATAGGGTCTTTATATCTTACAACGCATCCATAACATACGCCGTTGTCTTCAAACGTGCATGACGCATAATCATCGCCATCAGCGGCGAACAATACTTCGTGTGCGTTTATAATATCGTCAAGTTTCTTTTTTGCTTCATCAAACGTATCTGAACCTGATACTTCTGTAAGATTTATATCATAATCAATTTTTACTACCTTATACATATTTCTCCTTTGTTATAATACTGTGATAATATATTCTACCTTTCCAAACTTCACTGCGTACCCAGGATGCCCAGGTATACAGCTTACAGTACAGCTATAATATTCGAATCCCTTTTCGTACTCCACAAGAACATTATTGCGTGCATCGGCAGAGAACAGTTGTTTACAATCATTAACCATATCGTCCAGTCCAGCCTTTGCTTCATCGAACGTATCGTATTCTCTAAGAGTATGCACTATTACATCATCCTTTATCTCTATAAGTCTATAGTATCTATTTGTCATCCTACATATTCCTCTCTCTCAATAATTCCGCTTCCGAATACTCTTCTTGCAAGACCAAGATTCAAAGTCTTGTAAGCTTCACTTATCTCATCCTGATCCAGTCCAATATATGCGAGTGTTTGAGCAGGAGATGAGTGGTTGAACATCTTCTGTAACAGCAGAAGTCTTCTTGTATCATTATTGCCGTACACCATTGTCCAATATGCAAATGTCTTTCTAAGTGTGTGTGTTGATACCTTCATGTTCAGACCCAAGTCGTTTGCTACTCCCTTAAGTATCCTATCGATAGATTTAATACTAAGAGGCTCATTCATATTACTTCCGTGATTGGATTCACTCCTAAACATATAATCGCTGAGTGATACATCTGGTGTGTTCATGAGGTACATCGTGACAGCTTCAATGACCGCACTGTTAATTGTTATATATCTGTTCATCTTCCTCTTCCTCGTGTTTCGAGTCTTCTTCTCGAACACAGGGAAGCTATCTTTGAATGTGAGGTTGTCGTTTATCAGATTCGAGAACCTGAGCATCCTCAAGTCACTAACTCTGAGCCCGAAGTTTATTCCAACAATGAATAGCATGTTATCTCTGTACCTACCGCTTGAGATAAGGTACTCCGAGATATGCTCTATATCGTCCATGCTCTTGATAGGCTCTGCGGCGTGCTCAGGAGCTAACTCACAACTCACTTCTTCCTTGGCTGGCTTAATCAATTCTCCAGAGAGCCTGAAGGTGTTCGCCTTCAAAGCTTCAATATCAATTGAGCCAGTACGTTTTTTGTCTAAACTTACTATCATATTGTTCTCCTTTTACTCTAAAACTGCAAGATATGGCTAGTATATAGTGTATAGTTAATATGGTTTTAGAACCATTTAGAACCACATAGGTTCTAAAATTTTTTCAACCTGCCGAGATCTCGGCGGTTTCTATGTGTTGCCTTAGAAGGGAGGGGGTCGGAATTCCTGTAAAGACTCAAGTACAGAAAATGGCTACTATGACTCCGCTGCAAAATGGCTACACATATCGTCTGCTATGATCCGTCCATTCATATCCACCTATATTCAATTGTCAATGTTCATATTCCAATAGTAAAAGTAAACTATTTAATTATACTAATTATACCAAATATTTCCATCAATGTCAAGAAAAAATTATATTGAATGTCTTGTTTTTTAAACAGTTTTTACTTCTTTATTTGGAAAATAAATAACGCCCGATTCTATGGGTTTGGTGTCCAAAAACCAAAAATGTAAAATATACTTTACATTTGATTTATTTGTTGGATAGATGGCATTATAATGGTTAGTGGTAGTTTACAATGCCGAAATGTCCAGTATTTATGCTGGGTTGAGGGTGGTTGGAGATGTGATTGGAGTTGGGTGTGGGAGGAGAAGTGACTGTGTGGCGCGCTTGGCGTCGGTTGTTCGAAAAATACCAAAAATACGGGTTTTCGTATGTCAACTTTTCGCACAACATGACATTGAAAAGGGGGGCACTTCTAGAAATTTAGTCTGAAAAATTATGTTGCAAATGTATCTGAAATTTGATATTATATCAGTGGGGGGCAAAATGAATCCCCCCCCCTGGGGGATTGAATCCCGGGTGAACCTTTAAAACCATATAACCAAAATGAAAGGAAAGAAAAACCATGAAAAACCACTACAGAGAAATTATTAAAGCTATCAACAACGCAAGCGCTCAGAGACTGGAAAGCATCGTATCAACTCATGACTTTTCTGTGAATCCAGTAGAATCCATGTCGGAACTGTTAGCGAATTATTACATGGATGATAATTATATGAGTGGTGTAATTATTGCACATATTGCCTTGACCCTCACAAGGTCAAAACTCAAGCACCTTATCGATAACCCGAACACTTATAAACCGTACTTGGAAGAACTGAGAAGACAACTTAACGCAATTGCACCTTATGGCAAGTACAGCATGTTTGAATATCCTGTTCACTTCTCAGATACAGTGACAAGCAATACCGAAAGCAATACTACTATCTATGATGTGTTCTCAAGTGGTGTACTTGTACTTACTGAGTACCACCGCAATGGCATTAGATTCACTGATAAGTTCGTTGAATATATTGAGTCTTCCAAATGGTATAGCAATGGACACCTTAAACCAGTAGAAGAGTGGAAAACTAGAGAAGTGAACGCTTTACAGCTTGCCAAACTTGCTATTGGTAAAGCTATTTCAGACCATAAACCAGCGACAAATGAACCGCTCATGAAAGATGTATCAGACGGTGCGGGGGCACGTTTCGCAAAGTGCAATTCTATAGAACTTGCGCTTGGTGGTGGTGACGTTTCCGAACTGATAGCAAAGTATACTGAGGGGTTAACCGTATCAGAGTTGCAAGTATTCAATCACTTGTATGTTAAAGGTAATTCTAGACCTGAGACGGCTAGAAAACTTCACATATCTGAAAATGCGGTTAATCTCAGAGTAAACCGCATTAAGGAAAAGATTATTTCAAAGGGCTTGGTTAAATTTGCCACTAGTGGCATTGATACAAAAGTATCTGATATTGTTTACGCTAAGGACATGAAAACAGGTGAACAGTGGACATTTACCACTTTGAAAGAATGTTGCAAAGTACTTGGCATTGATACATCAAGTGCTAAGAAGTGCATTAATGGCAAAAGAAAAACCGCTAATGGCTATATCGTATCTAGAGATAGAAAAGTCATTACTAGCGGAAAAGTCACGACAATGAAAAAAGCCCCCCTGTTTGGCTATGACAGGTCTATAGATACGGCTAATATTTATTTCAGAGATACAAACAATGATAGTATTGAATCCCTTAATCTGTTTGGCGGTTCATGCGATATTGAGAACAACTCAGATTATGAGAATGCAAGCGATACATTCAATCAAGCATATTGGTCTAATAGGTACGACATGGCATATACAGATTATGTGAACGCTAAAAAGTGGTTAGAAGATTTTAGAATTGGAAAGATTGAGAAATAAAGCATAATCTCAAGTGTTGACAGGGGGCAAAAAGTGCCCCCTGTTTTTATATATACGGTTAGTGGTATGTACACTTAATGGATCCACTGTTCTACTTGGAATAGAACAACGTCGTAAACGTCGATTTAAGACACTTTTATAATGTCATGGTAATTTATACCTTGGACACATAAAAGCCCCTTAAAAAGCCGTATAACGCTTTATAGGGGCACTTCTAAGCTGAGGGGCAACCCGAACAGGGGGCACTTCTAAGCTGAGGGGCAACCCGAACAGGGGGGCACTTCTAAGCTGAGGGGCAACCCGAACAGGGGGGCACTTCTAAAAGGTGAGGGACGCCTTAAAGATCCTTGTTCATGGTAAAACCATGCCCAGCATGACGGCGATGGTCATTGCAGATGATGAGACTTACTATGTCTCACGATACTGGTGAAAAGCCAGTGAATATGGCGGGGCTGTGAACCGCCTTAAAGTATCACACGCTCGCACGACTAAACGAAAACCCGGCTTGGGCAATGGTTCAAACCATGC
>AUXO012865876.1_pt1 | contig 12256 bp, 19 predicted proteins | sample 768731 | NCBI WGS metagenome assembly AUXO01 (sample SAMN02715735, study PRJNA202380) | gut metagenome | biome: sheep rumen | host: Ovis aries | place: New Zealand: Palmerston North | reverse complement strand
TAAAAATTCGGCTTGACCTCAGCAAACTGCAATGTCTTATTTTCTATGTAACACATAGGGCAGTCGTAACGGTTGAGCTTTACACAATCTTTGCATCGCACAATCTCGATGCCCTTGTTTTTCTTCATCAGTCTGTCCCTTTCTTTTTCGAGCTGCCTGACAGATCCTATTAACTCGGCGGCTCTCTTTGTGTACTGTGTAATCAGTGCAAGATTCTCATCAATCAGCTTTTCTACTTCCTGCAAGCGTGTCACTTTCTCTTACCTCCTTCATAATTTCCCGTATCTCCTCCGCACTCAGCTCCCGGCAGTCCGTGCCTGTCCTCATCACAGACAGCGGGCAGCTCAGGCAATGCAGCTGCTGAGAGCAGATGTTTTCACGGCTCATCAGTCAGCCTCCTGACTTCGTCTTCATGTATCCATTTGTAGTCGCAGTTCCCGAAGCCGTCGCCGTCCTTGTAGGCGTTACAGAGCGGAAGCCTTGCGCAGCTCTTGCAGTCCTGAGCTGCTGAGCCCAGACGCTGGATCGTATCAGCGGCTTTTTTGAGAATGTCCTTCATCCGGACACCTCCTTCAGTCTTTCCGTGAAAGTGTTTATCAGTGCTTCGGTACGTTCTGCGAACAACTGCTTTTCTTCTCCAGCAGTCCTGATAAGCTCTATCAGCCCCATTATCTCCTTGTATGCAGAAGCATAAGCTGCCTTGAATGAGGACTTGTCCTGACTTTCGGCAGGCTTCTCTGCGGCTTTTTTAAGCTCCGCTATCTCTTTCTTCATGCGGTCTATGGTCTGTTCCTGTACCGCCTTCTCGGCGTTCACTGCACTCAGTTCTTTTCGTGCCTGCTCCCTTTCAAGTTTCACTCTGACAAGCTCCTGAGTCTTCTTATCAAGTTTTTCCTTTGCAGCTTTATCCGGGACCTCCTTTATCACCTCTTTTATTACTTCCTTTTCTGCTACCTGCACATCAAGAGGTCTGCTTTCGTAATCCTCAATAGTTGCTGTAAGATTTGTGATCGTAGCGGCATTATCCTTGATACGCTGCTCAAGTATCTTTACACGATCTTCGAGCCGCTGCTGTTCTTCAGCTCTTCTGCTGCACTCTTCCTTATATCTCTGAGCAGCAGCATTCGCATTCTCCTGCTCCTTCCGATCAAGCTCAGATTCTTCTTTAAGTTTCCGGTTATCTTCTTCAAGCAGCGAAAGCTGTTCCCCCTGGACCTTGTACTTGTCCACAAGTTCTTCAAGCTCTCTTGTGGTCATACCGGCAACATCATAGTTTCCCATTATCTCTGCACGATCTTCAGGATTAGCCGAACTAAGCAATGATAGCCGCGTGATGCCAAGCTGTGCATTTGACTGCAAAAACGATTCTCCGAGTTTCTCATATACTGATATGTAGAGATATGCCTGTCGCTTCCGGAAGCTGAATTCTTTTGTCGTGTAGTCATCGAAGTTCTCATATCCAAGATGCTTGAAAAGGTTCTCGACTTTCATACGGCGAAGATCCTTGCCAATGTCGCACACTGCCATAACTGCTATCCTGCCGTTAGCCTTGATACGTTCTGTTATCATAAGTGCTTCCTGCTCAGGTCTGACTGTAATTTCATTCTGATTTTCTTCCATTTTATTTCCTCCTTATGCTGTTTTCTTTGCCTTGATCATGAATTCTTTCTTATGCTTGCTTATAACGTTCTTCTTCCATCGATTCACAAACTCATTGATCTCCTTTGTAGGCTGGCAGTTGTGCTTCCCAAGATTCTGCGTTACTTTAGCCTCGTTATCCAGAGTGAGCGTGTAATACGGTTCATCAGGACTTTCAGCTTTTCTTATCCCGTAGATATTGGTCTCCCCTTTAGCACAGCGGTCAATGTAGGTCTTTACACAGTGTCCAAGCTTGGCGGACTCGTTTAAAAAGTCGTCCGACTTGTCAAAGGCGACTATAAGATACTCCCCGTCGGTATAGTCGAGGGTGTGCAGCAGTTTTCCGCGCTTTTTTAGTTTTTTGTTCTGCTGACTGTATTTAAGGTCGGTCTGTATCTTCATGAGCCTGTCGTGTTCTTTCTGGATATCCTTTGGAAATATGACACTATCAGTCCGCTGCATCTTCAGATCTTTGACCATATCAGAATAATCACGGTAGACCTCAAGAACTGCTTTTGCTTTTTTGTGCAGCAGGCGTGACTGCTTTTCAATGTAGTTGATGAACCTCAAAGGGGATATCATATTTTGCCGGAACAGGTAAAGTAATTCACCGCACTTACTCTCAATGCAATTCTTGGAATACCTCCTGACTGTCTCAGCATTTACCGGATAGTTGTTCTTCCTAAACTCCATATACATATCATACTCGCTCTCGGATATATCTCCCATTTCTCTGAACGTGTCTCTGTCCACTCGCAGAAATTTTGTGGGCGATGAATCGGTATAGCTGACATACCTTGCCATATGAGAGTTTTTGAAATCATAAAGTCCTGCATTTATGACCGGTCCAAGGAGCTTGTACTTTCCCTGTTTCGCAAGATTCTCCAGTGCAGGGACCTGTCCGGCTGCTTTGACAAGAGAATACAAGTCTGTCATTACATGCGGCACAACGGCTGCAAGATCGATATTGCCTATGCTCTTTACCTTGCTGCATATGTGATTCAGGTTAGAAGGATAGATATATCCTGATGTTGGACCGATGTAACCTGAACGATCAGAAGGTCTGCACCACCGTATATCTGCGGTATTGTGAAAATTGTCGTGCATGTAGTAAAAGACGTCGTCACGGTCTTTCTTTGGCGCTATGCCATTTCTGTCTTTCTTGTATACTGCTCTGATCCATTCATATATCTCTGTTCTCACTGTGCAGTCAGCTGCACAGCCATGGAATTTGTGTATAAAAAAATGAACGGTGAATGTCCGCTCTGCTATTGCCGGTTCTCCGCCGTCTGTTATCTCTTCAACATATATCGCTCTGGTACTGTAATGCAGGTTTTGCACCTTTATCTTTCTGAGTGATATACATTCAAGAACTGATCCGCAATCCGGGCAGATCGTCATTCCTTTATGCCGTATATTCTCAGCTGAGAACTCATGCCGGCAATGTGAACAGTATCCGCTCTGGCTCTTTCCACGCTTATAGCTGTAAAAGAAGTGCTTGTGACTAAGCTTGTCATTTATCCAGTCATAGAAACCCTGCGGAGGATCAGAAAAAGCGCTCATTCTCTGATCTATCCTGTTCATCACCTTCTGCCACCTGAGGAGCTTCTGTGCTTCCTTGATATCGTCCTCAGCATACTTCACACTGTAAATATCAGGGTGATCTATTTGAGGAAAATATTTCTTCAATGCCTGCTCAGACTTTTTGTCCAGCGCTATTGCAGCATACATAGAAAGATATGCATTTATCTTACCGCTCAGTTTTTCACCATTGCTGATATGCTGCGTTGCAAATGTATCACCGTCAAAGAGATGTCTGAAGGAGTGTCTGAGTTCGCCTTTATCTTTGCGAAAAGTATTTATCACCAATATACCGTCAGTTATCTCTGCGGTATATAGATTGTCCGCCTCCCAACTGCTTATATCACGGGCGAGCACTGCCTTTTTTCGCATCTTCTCCGTTATCTCAGGAAGAGGATGTGCCTTGATAAACTTTGCATACTCCATTCCCCCCACCGCCTCTCAAAAGTCCAGAAGGGCGCTGAGCGTATCATCTACAGACTCCTGCTCTGCCTGCTCCTCTGGTAAGTTAATCGATTCCGGTACCAGTCTGATATCTACCCCGAAATACTCAGATACCCATTTCCAGTGCTGCTCCGGACTTATCATAGCTACACCATTCTTATCTTTCCTCACCTCATACTTGTGACCGTTCTTCATGCAGTATTCCATGCATCCATTTAGCGTTAGTTTCTTCTCGCTGATACGCTCTATATCACTTTCTGTCAACAATGGTGCTATCCGCTCCGCTATCTCTTCTTCAAGTACGTTATTCGATGTACCAAGTACACCGTGATCTTTCTTTCCAGACATCTTGACTTTTCTTCCTTTCTGTGGTATTATATTGGTGGTTATTTTTACTCGCTCCCTTCGGGGAGCTTTTTTCTTTATGCGAACATTCTCTTCAATGCGTCCGCTGCATCTTCCGGCACATCCGTGAAGTCATCTTCATCCACGCCCACGATCAGAGCAGAACCTACGATGTCGATACCTGCGAAAGCTGATGCTATCGGGTTCGGTGCCATTCCGCGGAGCCTGCCTTCCTCGTTGACGATCATCACTGCTTCGCCAGGGACGATACCGATCGTCTCTATGTAGCCGTTCACAGCTGCCTGCAAGGCTTCCAGAGTGTTCTCTATCTCCACCTGAGTGACGGTGGTTCCTTCAAGTTTAAGTGCTTTCATCATATTCCTCCTAACATATCCCAGAGCTGCTGATACAGGTCAGCTTTTCTCATATCCAGCTGATACTGCTGACGGCTGATGTCGTCGAGCTCAGCCCTTATAACCGCAACTGCGTCTGATACTGTTATTCTCTTCGGCGGTGCCGGTATGATCTCCGGCTTCTTATAGATCTTCTTCGGCTTCTCTATCTGCTGCCCTTTGCTCAGAGCCGAATCAAAATCCTTGACAGCTTCGACAGCCGCATCGACAGTCTCCTTTTTCTTCAGCTGTCCCCTCAGATGATTGAAGCACCTGTTGTCTATTCCGTTCGAGGTAAGTATGCCTATGATCCGCTCGACCGGGCAGGCGTTGAGTTCTGCAAGGATCTGGACCTGTCCGCCCTTATCCTTCGCCTGACGGTATCTCACAACTATCTCTTCATTGGTCATTGCCAGTCCCATTCAATTCACCTCCTCCAGCTCCCTCCGGAGCATTGATATCATTTTCTCAGCGTGAATGTAATCTGCTGAGCCCTCGCTGCCGCGGAGCCATTCGAGCTCCATTTCCCACTGTCCAAGCCTCCGCAGCAGCTTGCGTCTGCGCTTTGCCTCCGGGCTGAATTCTCCCGTCCCGTCGCACCAGTGCATGAACGGCACAAAAATGTTCGGCAGGACTATGAAGGTCAGCGGGGCAACTATGAGGATAATTCCGAGTTCGTACATGTCATATCATCTCCTACTTCTCCTGTCCACCGATCAAATCCGTTCTCTTCAAGCTTGTCGCGCAGATTTTCCAGCATCTGGAAGCCTGCTGTCCCCCAGAAACTGTTAAAGCATTCTATCGCGTTCTGGTATTCAATCTTTATGCCGCCTATTATCAGACGGCTCCGTCCGGTCGTCTCATCGCATTCATACGCGATATCTTTTACTTTGTATCGTATCATAACTACATCTCCTGATAATGTGCAGTCAACTGCACATCTGCTAAGCCGACACCTCCTCTCCCACAAACAGCATCAGATCTTTTTTTAGGATCCGCCACTCCCTGCCTACCTTGAAACCTCTGAGAGTACCTGAGGCAAGGTAGCGGCGTATCACTTCCGGATTTGCGCCGAGAACAACCGCTACATATGGCAGATCGACTACGATAGGCACCTGATCCCAGCCGACAATTGGTTCGGATTTTTTCATAATAGCACTCCTTTCACAGTTTTGTTTTGTCGCACTTACGCGACAACTTGGCTAAAAAAAATAGCTGTAGCTTCTGCTCCCGAAAGGGAAAGCACCTCAACGATTTTATCTGCTTCACCGATCTCAAAAGAGTTTTCTTTGAGCTTGCGATAGAATGTTGACGGATGTATGCCTATCTCATCGGATACTTTCTCAATACTCTTACCTCTTTCGACGATTTTCCCTTTCAGCTTCTGAACATCAAGCATTTTCTCACCACGCCTTCCTCTGTCGCATATATGCGACTTGATTTGTTTATATAATATCACGTTCGATATCATTTGTCAATACCTTTTTCGCGTTTTTTAAGAATTTTTTTGTGATTTCAAAAAAAACACTATTGCATTTTTGCGAAAAACATGTTATAATACTAAAAAACAAAGAAGGTGATTTTAGTGACTATAGGTGAAAGGATCAAAGAACGTCGCAAGCAACTTGGACTAACAGTTGACGAACTTTCTGAACGTCTCGGAAAGAATCGTGCTACAATTTACAGATACGAGAGTAATGAAATTGAAAAATTGCCTACAACAGTATTAGAGCCACTTGCAAAAGCCTTAGGAGTCACTCCTGCATATTTGATGGGCTGGGAAGAGAATACTGAAAGTAATTCAAATCCTGACATCTCTGCTCTTATGTCGCAATACTCTAACATCAAACCAATCAAGCTCAGACGCTTTCCGATGCTTGGAGAAATAGCATGCGGTGAGCCTATCTTTGCGAATGAAGACAAAGAGCATTATATCATGGCTGATATGGATATAAATGCTGACTTTTGCCTAACTGCAAAGGGCGACAGTATGATCAACGCTCGTATCTATGAGGGAGATATAGTTTTCATAAAGGCAATGCCTATCGTAGAGAACGGTGATATCGCTGCTGTAATAATCGATGATGAAGCTACGCTGAAACGTGTATACTACTATCCGGATGATAACATGCTCCAGCTCGTTGCTGAGAACCCGAAATACAAGCCACTCATCTATCAGGGACCTGAGCTCGACACTATCCGCATTATCGGAAAAGCTGTCTATTTTATGAGCGCGGTGGAATAGCATGAAGAAGTTATACAATATTTCGATCGCTTTACTTGCATTAACTTCGATAGTTTTTGTGATTCTTGATCTATGCTCTGTCATCAGCCTTTATCAACAGCCTTTCAAACTGATCGATACTATTATTCTGTTGCTGTTTACAGCTGATTACTCATTGCGTTTCTTCCTTTCCAAAGAAAGAAGTCGTTTTTTTAAGGATAATATATTTGATCTGATCGCAATTATCCCTTTCAATTCTATATTTGCTGCATTTCGTGCTTTCAGGTTGTTCCGCCTTCTGAAATTCACAAAGCTTACAAAATTAGCTCGATTCGTTCGGGCAGCTGCATTTTTCGGAATTGTAAAGAAAAAACTCGGAGATATATTGCGCACCAATGGCTTCCTGTATGTTCTGTATGCTAATATTATTCTGATCCTATCTTCATCAGTGGTAATGACGTTCGCTGAGAATATGACATTCAGCGATTCTCTGTGGTGGTCGATAGTTACGGCTACTACTGTCGGTTACGGTGACTACTCTCCGGTTTCCGGAATTGGACGTGTCATCGCAGTATTACTAATGGTCTTCGGAATTGGTCTAATTGGTATGCTGACCGGCGCTATAACAACCTACTTCACCTCAAATGCCAAAAGCTCTAATCCAGATGATGACCTCTTAGATCTCATAGATCTTATGGATAATGAGCAGCGTAGTAAATTAACAGAAATCGCTAAAATTATACTAAAGTAAAAATCCCCTGCTCCGTGCAGGGGATCTAACTAAGGAGGTATATGATATGGCAACCACAAAAAACAAACGCCGTGCAGACGGCAGAAAACAAGCCTCTATCTACCTCGGCATCGTTGACGGCAAGAAAAAATACAAATACATCTATGCTGCCACCGATAAGGAACTCAACCGCAAGCTCGATGAAGCTCGGACTCAGCTCGGGAAAGGTCTTGATCTCTCAGCTCAGCGTGACACAGTAAGCTACTGGTGGGATAACTGGCTGAAGATCAAACAAGCTGAGATCTCAGACAAGAAATTCAGAGCCTATAAAGCGAAAGAGAAATACATTCGTCATCTACTCAATATGCCTGTTAATAAAGTCCACACAATGGATATCCAGAGTGTAATCTACGACAACACACAGCTTGCAGACGATACCCTGCGGCAGATAAGGAACATTCTCAGACAGACTTTTCAGCTGGCAGTAGTCAATCGTGTTATCGACTTCAATCCAGTAGAAGGAGTGCGTATGCCCAAGCACAAAGAACCGGAAGAAAAAAGGCGTGCGCTTACCGCTGAGGAGATCAGCTGGATAGAGAATACTCCGCACCGTGCTCAGACCGCTGCTATGATAATGCTGTATGCTGGACTCAGACGCGGTGAGCTCATTCCACTGCTCTGGACAGACATTGACCTCGATTCCGGTACGATCTCAGTCACAAAATCAGTTGAGGCTGAGGGAAGTTCTCTTTCAGTAAAGAAAGGCGCAAAAACTTCTGCCGGTGAGCGTATAGTATACATCCCTGAAAAACTTATCAACTATCTCAGGACCGCCGAGCGAACCAGCTCTTTTTATGTATGCCCTTCTGCATCTGGAGCAATGCTGACCGATAGCGGCTGGAAACGTTTATGGGATTCGTACATCTCAGAACTGAATTATAAGTACGGTGACTTTTCAGGAATCGTTATGCCGGATAAAGAAGGCCAGCTCCAACAGTTTGTTAAACCCAAAAGCAGATTTGCTCCGAAGAAGATACCATTAGTGATAGAGCCATTCACCGCACATTATCTTAGACATACATATATCACTATGCTCTACTTCGCCGGAGTTGACGTCCTCACTGCTAAGGAGCAGGCTGGACATGCAAGTATTTCAACTACTATGCAGATCTACACTCATCTTGATAAGCTCCACAAACAACGTCAGATCAACAAGCTGAACGACTATCTTTCCGGAGCATGCCTGTCAGATGCCTGTCAAGATGTAGGATAACTTTCAAAATATAGCTGTTTTAGCGTGCCTTGGTAAGGCGTAGGTCGTCGGTTCAAGTCCGATCATCAGCTCCAGTAAAGAATCCCCGGAAATGTCGTATTTACGGCAGTTTCCGGGGATTTTATTTTTTTGTTTATTATATAACAAGTCGGATAGGAATGATTAAAAAGGGATAAAAAGCTGATAGTGTGCCTGTCATTATGCCTGTCAGAGTTGTTCCTCCAGCAGTCCCGAATACAAATGGTCATCCAGTTCCACGGTGACCTTGAGGGACTTCTTCTGCGGTTCAGACGGCTTGGCGAGACCGTTCTTGCCGGAATCCCTGATGATCTTCGGATAATCCATATAGCACTCATCGAGGTCTGTATTCCCGGCGATTCCGGCGATGCTGCCGGTGTTGGACTTCTGCCACATACCATAAGCGCCGGAATATGTGGGTTTCTGAACGCCGTAATTCGCCACCCAGACCGTGAAACGCTGCCTGATATAGTCAGTGGTGCAATGCTCAAGGCTGTATGCCGACATATAGAGTCCGGCATAGTAGCCGGCTTTTTCGAGTTCGAGCAGGAAAGCGCTGATTATCGCGCTGACCTTATCGCGTCCGAGAGCGATGACCTTCTGCTCTTCCACGTCGATATATATTGGGTATTCAAACTGCCTGCCTTTGAGTACCTGAATGCAGACATCAGCCTCTTTCCGTGCTTCGTCCTCGTTCATTGCGTAGCTGTACCAGTAAGCGCCGCAGGGTATCCCGGCTTTCTTGGCACCGGAATAGTTCCTCTCGAATTTCTTGTCCTTCTGAGTGATCTCCCTGCCGTATCCTGCACGGATCACAACAAAGTCAGTCCTGACCTTGCTCCAGTCTATGTCGCCCTGCCACTCAGACACATCAATGCCGTTTTTAGTCATTATCATTTCCCTCCTTTTTTGATTTTTCGCGCTGTGTTCCGAAATAAAAGCCGATAACCATTGCGTATACCGACATAAATATCTGCGGATCTATTTCACCGCATACTGCAAGATATGTAAATGCACCGGTAAGCGTGAAGGTAACCAGCGTTTTTACGTCGATGAGCTTAGCAATTCGCTCTTTCATGCCGTTCACGCTCCTTCAGAGTTATCTCCACCGCAGTCAGACGTTCGTTCAGGTGATTGTGCGCGTCGATGCGCTCGCCCTGCCGTTTCAGTTCCTCTTTGACACCGTCCAGCTTCGTGCTCAGAACTGCCACCTGCTTGTTGTTGCTGACGACTGAGCCGAGGAATCCGCCGGCTGCCGCTATGACCGCAATGACTATGTCCGTCCAGTCGCTCATGCTCCGCCTCCCAGTTCCTTTATCATAGCGTACAGCTCCGCATTTGTCGGGATGTATGGCTTGAAGTCCGGCGATATATCATACAGGTCTTTCAGGCAGCACATGGGATAGAGCGTCAGATCATCGAATACAGCTGAACCCTTTATCCAGATGCGGAAAACATAATACTTGTATGCACCGTTGATAGTTACCTCCACATCGCTTGCGGAATTTGCGAGCAGATTCAGCTGCAAGTCATCATTATAGCCATAGAACTGTATGCGGACATTATCACTGCCCGAGCCTTTCATGATGTACACGCCGTCCTGAGTGAAGGGATTCTGTTTATTGTCCGTCGTTGACGCAGCGCTTCCCCAGAGGTCAAACACGAGCACGGTATTAGATGAGCTGCTGTTGGTTCCGCTGATAGTGATAGTTCCGTCCTCGTTAGGCGTCGCCGTCACTCCGCTCTTGGTCGTCGCCGGGAAGCCTAAGATGATCCGGTTCTTCGGTCCGGTGTCGATCACGCTTTTCAGAGTTTCGGACAAAGATTCCATATTGCCGCTCAGCGTCTCAACATCTGACTGATCTGCTTTTTCTGCGAGAAGATTGTTGATTTCAGAATTGCTGTAACTATTAAGTGATTTCGTGAACGCCTCCATTATCTGTTCATCAGATAATCCTGTATTCAACTGGTCTGGTATTGTTGACATAATATCACCTCTTATATGTTATATACTTACCGTCCGCAGTAGTCAACAGCTTTCCTGTATTTGAAGCGATAGGCGTAGTGATTATTCCATAAAATGCAACTTCGTCCACCTGCTCCTGAATAGCTATATACTGCTTGTCAGTTATTGCGCTTCCGCTTGATACTGTATCTGGCATTACAGCACGTCTTGATACTGCATTTTTAAAACTGCCGATCTGTATCTCAGCAGTCTTCTGATTGACTACATCATAATCTTTGCTTATTATTTTGAGATTTGAATAGTAAATATCGAGATCTTTGTGATAAACCGTTATCCTGTCTCCAACTTCAAAATCATCAAGCTGAAGAAAATCTGCATATAGATCTATATCGGTAAGGTTTGCAAATCTTACCGTGATTGTTACTTTCGACTGCTTGTGTTCATCAAAGTATTCCTTCGCATCTGCTATAAATGCAGTCTCATCATCAGTGTCATAAGTAAATTTGGCATAGCGGTATATATGATGCGGCAATAGTTCAGAAGGTACATCCGGATTGGTTATAGTTACCTTGTGTCCATAGTTATCTTCAGCTACAAGAATAGTTATTACTTCAGTATCATCTTCTACAAATTCAATAGCCGTCATATTGTAGCCATACATTATTATTCCGGAAGTCCTGCTGCCTTCCATTTCCTGATTAATAGAAAAATAATTATTGTCCCTGTATAAACTGCCTCCCCACCGGTTCACAAATGCTTGATCCGCTCCAAGCAGCGCGGCTGTTATTGACATATTGTCATAGTACGCAGTGCGCACTGATAAGATATCAGAAGAGTATGAAAAACCTGCTTCTTCTATGCCTCCATACCACCCGGTATTAAAAATGTAATCGAGTGCAGCAGCACCATTAAGCCGAGTAGGATGACATGATCTGATCAGAAAGCGGTTCAGATCATAGAACCACGCCTGTGCAGCTGCCGATATTCTGTACTCACCATTTTCATCCATTCTGCGTGATGTCTGACGGATCCTGAAGACCTGATATTTGATTTTTCCATGATATCTGATCGGCAGTTTTACAAGAGATTGTTTCTTCAGATATGTAAACTTCCGGTATTCATCACAGAATGTCTCGAATGTTGCTTCATATATGCCATTCTCCTCCTGACGCACATGGCAGCTTATAGGTTCAATGATCGCATAACCGTTTCCGTCGAAATTCTTCTCACGGCTGCCGTATGCGTGTATCAATGGACGTGAAGGCTGTATATACATTCTTATCGCCTTGATCCCAGGAATCAGCTTGTTGTAAGGAAAGCCGTCGTTCACGTCGGCGTCGATCCGCCAGATGGCGTCCGGGAACGGTCGCTGCATCGCCTTCTCCGGCACTGCGATGAAGTCCGTATTGGTCGGGAAGCCGTCCTCTCCCATTATCCACGCCATGTCAGTCAACTCCTATGGGGAAGCCTATGGATGCCAGATATGCAGCGTCCTGAAGCTGGGCTTCCGAGCATAATTTGATGCCGCTTGATATAGACACCCCCGATTCAATTTTGTCAGAATTCCATAGCAGACATGTTCTGCTGTTCCCATCTGTGATATTCCCGAACGCTGATACATTGAAAATACTATTCTCTGATGAAT
>AUXO015690320.1_pt1 | contig 12258 bp, 11 predicted proteins | sample 768731 | NCBI WGS metagenome assembly AUXO01 (sample SAMN02715735, study PRJNA202380) | gut metagenome | biome: sheep rumen | host: Ovis aries | place: New Zealand: Palmerston North | reverse complement strand
CAGCTGCAGGAGCTGACGTTGTTCATGTTGATGCAGCCAAAGGTATGGTAGAATGGGCGAAAGAAAATATGAGATTAAGCCATTTAGAAAATAATAAAATACGTTTCATTGTTGATGATTGTATTAAATTTGTTGAAAGAGAACATCGAAGAGGAAACAAATATGATGTAATTATAATGGATCCACCATCATATGGAAGAGGACCAAATGGTGAAACATGGAAGTTTGAAAAAAACATCTACGAGCTTGTATTAAAATGCATAGATATTATGTCTGATGAACCAGTTTTATTATTAATAAATTCATACACAACAGGAATTTCTAGTACAGTTTTAGAAAATATTTTAAAAGTAACACTAGGTGAAAAATATCCTGATTATGAAATTGAAAGTGGAGAAATAGGAATACCAATAACAACTAACAATTTGGTATTACCTTGTGGTATTTATGGTAGATTTAGCAAAAAGTCTTAATGTTTTATATGAAGATAATCATATAATTGTTGTTGAAAAACCTATAAATGTTCCAACTTGTGAAGATTCTTCAAAAGATCTTGATTTACTTAGTATTGTTAAAATGTATTTAAAAGAAAAATATAATAAACCAGGAAATGTTTACTTAGGTCTTGTTCATCGACTAGACCGTCCAGTAGGTGGAGTAATGGTATTTGCTAAAACAAGTAAGGCTGCTAGCAGACTAAATGAACAAATTAAAAATGATGAATTTAGCAAAAAATATTTTGCTGTTATAGATGGAATAGTGAAAGAAAAAGAAGGTAAATTTGAAGATTATTTATTAAAAGATTCTAAATTAAACAAAGTAGTAGTTGATAAACGAGGAAAATATGCTCTGCTTGAATATAAAGTAATCTCTGAAAAAGAGGATAAAACATTGGTAGATATAACTCTTCATACTGGAAGATCACATCAAATAAGAGTTCAATTTTCATCTCGAAATTATCCTTTATATGGTGATCAAAAATATAATAGTAAGGCTAAAGCAGGAGAACAAATAGCTTTATATTCATATTTTTTATCTTTTAAGCATCCAGTATCAAAAGAAAAACTTGAATTTAAATGTGATTTACCTAATCGATATCCATTTAATGTATTTAATTAAAGACCAACTGGTCTTTTTTTGGTTATATGTGATATAATTAAAAAGGTGAATTTCATGAAAAAAGAAACCAAGAATATGATTCGTAATGGCATTTTTTTTGTTCTTATCATTGTTTTAACATACATTGTTATTTTTTCTAAAATAGATATGCGTGCTGTAAGAAATGCTTTAAAAAATTCAAATTTAATATTTGTTTTAATTGCATTTATAATTGCAACAAATAATATTACTTTCGAAGCCATAAATTTAAAAAGTAATTTTAAATTATTGGGTGATAAAGTAAAGTTTTTACGCTGTTTAAAATATTCGATAATTGGATTCTTTTTTAGTTCAATAACACCAGCTGCAACAGGTGGACAACCTATGCAACTATATGCTATGACTAAAGATAAAATAAAATTATCACATGGGGCATCAGCATTATTTGCATCATATATATGTTATATGGTAAGTGCTGTATTACTAGCATTAATTGGTTTTGTTGTTAATTATGAATATATAAATGATATAGCTTTTTTTAAATATTTGATTTATATTGGCCTTATTGCTAATTCATTAATAACAGGAGTTGTAATGGTAGCAATGTTTGCAACAAAACTTGCACACAAATGGTTAAATTGGATAATATCAGTAATTGCTAGATTTAGTCCTCAAAAAGCTTCTGAAATAAAAGATAAATGGAATGCTCAATTAGATGAATATCATAAAAGTTCAAGATTTATTGTTTCAAACAAAAAGGCAATTATAAGAACTTTTATTGTTTCATTTTTACAAGTAGTTTCAGTTCATAGCATTTCTTATTTTGTATTCTGGGCCTTAGGGTTCCATGGATATTCATATTTAGAAATACTATTGCTTCAATCAGTAATATTTATTTCAGTATCTGCTGTTCCATTACCTGGTACTGTTGGAGTAAGTGAAACTGGATTTGCAATAATGTTTAAACGTTTATTCCCTGTTGAAATTGTTGAAATATCAATGATTTTATCAAGAGTAGCAAGTTTTTACATATTAGTTATTATAACCGGATTAATATTTGCAATAATATCTTTAAAGAAAAAAAAGAGGAGATAAAAACTCTTCTTTTTATATTTACATAAATATTAAAAAATTTCAAACTTTTCATCTTTAAATATGATATAATTTAATAAGGTGGAAATATGCAAAAGAAAATATTTAAGACCTTAGATGAACAAATCGAGCTCTTAAAAACTAAGGGGTTAGCAATTGGCGATATTGAGCACACAAAGCAGATTCTTTTCAAAGAGAACTACTTCTTTTTGATGGGATATCGTTATTTGTTCATGAAGGATTCAAGAGAAAAAAAATTTAATAATGGTACTACTTTTGATGAACTTTATGCTGTCTTTTTATTTGATAGACATGTAAGAAATATTATGTTTAAAAACATCTTAATTGTTGAAAACAATATTAAATCAATTATGAGTTACCAATTATCTAAAAAATATGGTTTTAAGGAAAAAGATTATCTAAATCCAGAGAACTTTACTAAAGATCCACTTCGTGAAAAACAAGTTTATGATGTTATTTCTAAAATGAAACGTCAAATCAGAGTTAATGGAAAGCAGCATTCTGCAACTCAACACTATATGTATAATTATGGCTATATCCCAATGTGGGTTTTAGTAAAAGTATTATCATTTGGTTTGATATCTGAACTTTACTCGATTTTAAAATCTGAAGATAAGAAAGCAATATCTGCTACATATAATATTGATGAAGAAGAATTAACTATTTATTTAAATTTGTTATCAAACTTCAGAAACATATGTGCACATGAAGATATATTGTACGATCATAGAACGCAGAGAAGTATTTCAGATACTGATTTTCACTATAAATTAGATATAGAAAAAGATGAAGAAGGAGTATACAAATATGGTAAAAACGATTTGTTTGCAATGACAATCATCTTAAAACAAATGCTAAGTGAAAGTGAATTTGTTGACTTTTTAAGAGAAGTTGAATATGAAATAAATCTTCTTGATAGTAGAGTAAATACTGTATCTTTGAATAGCATTTTGAATCGAATAGGGTTCCCTAACAATTGGATTGAAATATCCAAAATTTAACATAATCGTCACATAATTATGTGATGATTATGTGGTTAAATATAGTTGGTGATGAAGAAATGAGAGGAAAAGTATTAAATGTTTTTGTAATAATAATGACCTTTTTTCTAGGAGTAATAGCAACAATAGGAGTATATAAACTTATACCAAATCAGTCAGTTATTGTTAATAAAAATGAAAGCAATGTCAACATTACTGAGGCAAATACTATAAAAACTGCTATTGATAAAGTTTATGATTCTGTATTTTTGATTGAAGCAACAACAAGAAACGGAAAATCAACAGGATCTGGATTTGCTTACAAAACCGATGGTAAGAATGGTTATATTATTACAAATGCGCATGTAATTGCTAATGCAAGTGAAGTAAAAGTTATAAATTCTAAAGGTGAAACTTACGAAGCAAAAATATTAGGTAGTGATGAATATGCCGATATTGCAGTGTTATCTACTAATGTTAGTAATGTAAGTAAAACAGCTCAGATAGGTGATAGTTCTAAAGTAGAACTTGGTGACACTATTTTTACTGTTGGTTCTCCTTTAGGAAGCGAATATTTTGGTACAGTTACTAAGGGAATCATTGCAGGTAAAAATCGTTTAGTTGGTTCTAGTACAATTATGCTTGAAGCAATCCAAATTGATGCTGCAATTAATGAAGGTAATAGTGGTGGACCACTTCTAAATATTAATGGTGAAGTAATTGGAGTTAATTCAATGAAAATAGCTAGTGATAAAATAGAAGGCATGGGTTTTGCAATTCCTATAAATACAGTAATGTCATATGTTGATCGATTAGAAAAAGGTGAAAAAATAGATAGACCTGTATTTGGAGTAACTATTTCAGATGTAGCAAATACATGGCAATTATATCGATATGGAATTATTGTTGATCAAACAGTTGAATATGGAGCAGTATTAGTTTCTGTCGAAAAAGATTATCCTGCAGAAGCAGCAGGTCTTCAAAAAGGTGATGTCATAATTGAAATTGATGGAACTAAAATAGAAGATAGTTCATATTTTAGATATGCTTTATATAAGTATAAAATAGGTGATACAATCAAAGTTAAGTATTATCGTAATAATCGCATATTAGAAACAAAAGTAACTTTGAATAAGAAAGCAGAAGCTTAGTAATAGGCTTCTTTTTTTTAGAAAAAATGTTATAATTATTATATGGTGATAATATGAAGAGCAAATTGAAAGAATCTATATATTCAATAGCCCCAATAATGACAATAATATTACTTGCATCAATATTATTGAAATTTAGTATTGTTACAATTGTATCAATATTAGTAAGCACACTTTTATTAATTATTGGGATTTGTTTATTTACTTATGGAGCCGACATTTCAATGATTGAAATTGGAAAATCAATGGCTTCTTCACTTGTTAAAACAAAAAAACCTCTTTTAATTGCTTTCATTGCCTTGATAATTGGTGTTATTATCACTATTGCAGAACCGGATTTAAAAGTGCTTGCTGAACAAATGACTGCTATCAGTAACACAACACTCATTCTTTGCGTAGGATTTGGTGTTGGACTTTTTCTAGCCCTTGCAGCACTTAGAATCATATATCAAATAGATTTAAAGGTATTTATTATTATTTTCTATGGCTTAATTTTGATTTTAATGTTATTTGCAAATGAAGCAATGATACCAGTATCATTTGATTCTGGTGGCGTTACAACTGGACCAATGTCAGTTCCATTTATAATTGCAATGGGAATTGGTTTTTCAAAGGCAAGAGCTAGGAAAGAATCAAAGGATGATAGTTTTGGACTAGTAGCAATGTGTTCAATTGGACCGATTTTAATTGTGCTACTATTTAGTTTTTTAACTCAAGGAGACATGGTTTATAAATATAATATTTCAAACGAAATAAAAGATTTTGGTCAATTGTATGAATCATATATTAATCAAATTATACCAACATTAAAAGAAGTAAGCTTATCTTTATTACCGATTTTAGTGCTTTTCATTATATATAATTTAATAACTAGAAGAATTAAGAAAAACAAATTAAAACAAATTATTGTTGGTTTAATTATTACTTTTATAGGTTTATCATTATTCTTTGTTGGAGTTAATGCAGGTTATATGAAAGTTGCATATTTAATTGGTATTAAAATGTTTGAAAATTACGAATATCTATTAATACCACTTGGAATTATAGTAGGACTTGTAATAGTAAAAGCAGAACCAGCAGTTGCAGTTTTAACTAGTCAAATTGAAAAAATAACGCAGGGAAGTGTCTCTAAAAAAGGTGTTAACAATATAATTGCTTGTGGAGTAGCAATTGCTATTACAGTCTCAATAATTCGAGTTCTAACAGGAATCCCGATTATTTGGTTTTTAGCAGGCGGATATTTACTAGCTATTCTATTAATGTTTATAACACCCAAAATATTTACCATGATTGCATTTGATTCTGGTGGAGCTGTATCTGGACCAATGACAACATCATTTCTTTTACCACTTATAATAGGTATATGCTATCAAAAAGGTGGAAATGTAATGACTGATGCTTTTGGACTAGTCGCTTTAGTAGCTCTATCACCACTACTTACAATTCAAGCGTTTGGAGCAATCTATTCATTAAAAACAAGACATGTTATTGATATTAATGATCTTGATGAAAGTATTGTTGAATATGACTGGAGGTGTGCATCATGAATATGAGTTTACTTATGATAATTGCACCTACTATATTGGAACATAAATACTTAGAAGTACTTAATAAATATAAAGTAAAATTTAAAGCAATTACATATGGCAAAGGAACCGCATCATCAAGTATGCTTGAATATTTTGGCTTAAATGAAGTCGATAAAATCGTCATATTTGCAGTATTACCAAAAGTAATGGGTAAACATATATTAAGATATACAAAATCAAAAATAAAGATAAATGAACCAGGTAGTGGGATTGCATTTACAATTCCAGTATCAAGCTCAACTGGCTATATGCTAGATCTTTATAGAAATATAAAATTGGAGGATTTTGAAATGAAAGAGGAAGTAAAACATTTAATTATTACAATTACTAATGAAGGCTTTGCCGAAACTGTCATGAATGCTGCTAAAAAAGCTGGTGCAACAGGTGGCACAACAATCAACGGTCGTGGCCTTGAAACTGAAAAAATAGTTAAGTTTTTAGGTATCTCAATTGAACCTGAAAAAGACATTGTTTTAATTCTTACTGATGAGGATAAAAAGACTCCAATCATGAATGAAATTGTTGACTCTTGTGGACTAAAAACGCCAGGAGCTGGTATCTGTTTTTCACTTCCTGTTGAAAATGTTGCGGGACTTATGGATGAATTAGAAAAAAAGTAGACATCTACTTTTTTTTATGCTATACTATAATCGAATTTTATCAAGAATGAGGGAGAGAATTAGCTCTATGAACTCATACCAACCTGCTTTAAGTAAGGTGGTAAAGCTAATATCGATGAAAGAGATAATGCTAACTAAAACTCTTTCAGAGTTTTTTATTTTTGATAAAAAAAGGGAGGAGTTTTTATGAGATATTTATTTACGAGTGAAGCAGTTACAGAAGGGCATCCGGATAAAATATGTGACAAAATAAGCGACTATATTTTAGATGCTGCTTTGAGGGAAGACAAAAATAGTAAAATGGCAGTTGAGGCAACTATTAAGGATGATTTAATTCTTATCTATGGTGAAGCAAATACAAAAGCCAATTTAAATTATGAAGCACTGGCAAAACATGTGCTTAAAGATATCGGATACAATGAAGAATATCATGTAATTGTTAAAGTTAGCAAGCAATCTACTGAAATTAATAATTGTGTTGATGCAGAAGAAATAAAAGCAGGTGATCAAGGAATAATGTTTGGTTACGCTTGCAAAGAGACAAAGGAATTGATGCCTTTACCAATTATGCTTGCAAATAATCTTGCAAGAAAACTTGCAGAAGTTAGAAAAAATGATAAGAATTCATTTTTGATGCCAGATGGTAAAACTCAAGTAACAGTTGAATATGAGAATGATAAACCTGTTAGAGTTGATACTATTATAATTGCATCTCAACATAAGGAATCTGTTAGTCAAGAAGAATTAAAAAAATATATTATTAAAGAAGTTATTAACAAAGTTGTACCTAAAGAGTTGATGGATGAAAAAACTAAAGTTTTAGTTAACACCAGTGGTAGTTTTATTGTAGGAGGCTCTTTTGGTGATAGTGGAACTACAGGACGTAAGATAATTGTTGATACATATGGTGGTAGAGCTCATATCGGAGGTGGGTGCTTTAGCAGTAAAGATCCATCAAAAGTTGATCGTAGTGCTGCTTATTATGCAAGATATGTTGCTAAAAATGTAGTTGCCAAAAACCTTGCAGACAGATTTGAAATCGAATTAAGTTATGCTATCGGCAAAAGTGAACCGATTTCAATTTCGATAGATGCATATAATACAAACCATGTGTCATTAGAAGAAATAATGGATTATATCAAAACTAATTTTAATTTTCGTGTAAGTAACATAATTAATGAATTAGATTTACAAAAACCTATTTATTATGACCTAGCTGCTTATGGACATTTTGGTCGAGAAGAGTATAAATGGGAACAAATAAAGTAAGAAAATTGAAAAATAATTACATATTTGTAAAGAATTGTACAAACAAAAAAGAGAAATAATTCTCTTTTTTATTTTAAAAACATTTTATTTAATAATGTTGTATTAAATGAATTTCTAAATATTAATCATAAAGTTTTCTTGCAAAAAAATTACTATTGTATTATAATTTACTTGGTGACTATTTATGAAGAATAAAGAAGAAGCACTTAAACTTTTAAAGAAAATGGAAACAGGAGACTGTTTTTTATCCTATCAAGAAATAGCCGATATAACAGGATATCATGTTAAATATATCTTTAAATTAAAAAAAGATATAAAAGAAAATAAGTTTTCACTTGAACATGGTAATAAAAATAAAAAACCAGTTAATGCTTTGAGTGAAGCTGAAAAAGAAAAAATAATTAATTTGTATAAAAGAAGCAATGCAAGCATTAGAAAATTTTGTAAATTTTATAATACTCGAAGTTATTCTTGTATATATAATTTAGTAAAAGATATAAAAAAAGATTAATATCTTTTTTTTGTACCTAAAAAATGGTATTATTATAATGGTGAATGATATGGATAATAGGGATAATTCTAACGAAATAGGTACAACAATATTAATTATTATAGTAATAATTGCAATAATTTTTGTAATATTTTTGTTGTTAGGTACTCCAAGCAGTGGAAAATTATCTTGTAATGCAGTTTTAGTTAACAGTTTACCAACAAATGCTGATGTTAAGATACGTGTTACTGCGAATGGTGAAAACGCAACTGTTCAGACTAATGAAGGTGTAAACACAAATCAAACAATCTATGAAGCAGTCGTAAGTCAAAATGGTACATATACTTTTTTTGCAACAGATGGCAAATCAAAAGAAAGCTGTACAGCGAGTGTAACAAATATTGATAAAAATCCTCCTACAGGATCAATTAGCATAGATAGTAAAGAACGAGACCTCGCAGCAAAATTAACAATAAAGGCATCTGATGATATTGGATTAGCATCTGATGCATATTCATGGGATAAAAAGAATTGGTCTAATAAAAATACTTTAATAGTAAGTAGCAATGGTAAGTACATAGGTTATGTAAGAGATAGAGCTGGAAACATAACAGCTTTAAGCTATACAGTTAATAGTATTGGGAATCCTACTGTTACAAGAAAAATAGATATGTATACAAATACAAGCAAAACATTAGTAGTAGATGAAGGAACAGTTAAAACATGGCAAAGTAATAATAGTAATGTTGTTACTGTTGATCAAAAAGGAAAAATAACTGCCAAAATAGCAGGAACGGCAACTGTTACAGCAACTTTAACTAATGGAGATCTATATGAATTTGTCATAAAAGTGACTAAGACTAATGTTAAAAGTATTACATTAAATCAAACAAGTATTAAAATTAAGCCAAAAGGCAAAGCAACTTTATCAATTTCTAAAATTGAACCTTCAAATGCTTCTTGCGATAGTATTAATTGGAGTTCGAATAATACTAAAGTTGCAACAGTTAATGCAGGATCAGTTACGGGCGTTGCAGATGGCACTGCCAAGATAACTGTTACTTGCGATGGAGTAAGTGCAACTGCGACAATAACAGTTAAATCGACAGAAGCACCAATTGTTCCAACTTCAGCAAATATTAAATATGAAGGCGAAACATTAAAATATTATGTTCAAAATAAATCAAGTTATTATTTAACATATATTTGGATGGCGGATCCATATAATCAAATTAAAAAACTTGATTCAAATACAGCAAAATATGGGAAAATAATGACAGATAGTGAGCTTGCAAGTGCTGGTAAATCTCCTGTCAGGGCGACTGTTGGAGAAATGATGAATTCATATATTTCACATGGCATGATTTCATCATCAAAAGCAGCAATAGGCTATAATGCAAGTGGATTTTATGTAAAAGGTGCTTGGGAACCACCAAGCGATTTCTATCATAACCGTTCAAGTAGTTGGGTTGTCTTAATTGATGGAAAAGTTACTCGAAAAAGAATAACTGAAAGTGATGGCCCTGGAAGAACTATAATTGGGATTGACTCAAATGGAGATTTAAAAATTTATGGTAATGCTAAAAATCCTAATGATAGAGAGAAATTATATAATGCAATAATGGCTGACAAAACCAAAAACACATGGGATTTTGATCCACTATTAGTTAAAAACGGCCAAGTAAATTCATGGAAGAAAGAAATGGCTCAAAGACAAGTAATTTGCCAAGTCAATTCAAACAACTATATTATGTTTACAACTATATATAATGCTTGTTATGCAGATATGGCTGATCTACTTGTAAAACTTGGTTGTAAAACAGCCTTCAATTTAGATGGTGGAGGTTCGACTAGTTTATTTTATAAAAAACCAGGTCAAACAACTGTTACTAGAGTAAAATGCTCTGATGGTAGTAATCGCGACTCATGTCGCTCAATAGTAGAGGGGATATACTTTGTTGAAAAGTAGAAAATTGCTTTTTCTATGAAAACATTGTATAATTTTGGTGTGATTTAAGATGAATATAAAAATATATGAAGGTTTAAAAAAATTAAATAATAGACATCCAATATTGGTAAGAGGTGGAGCAATTGTTGCGACTGTTATATTGATTATTACACTTATAACATCAATGCCAAAAAAGCAAGGTACAGAACAAGTATTTCCAACAATGCCTCCAAAAATCGAACAGAGGGCAACTCCAACTCCGGCAACACCAACACCAGCGCCAGAGCATTATGATGGTTTTGATATTAAAATTGGTCAAGGAACAAGAATGCGTTTAGAGCCTTCTCAAGATGGTGCTTATGTTGAAACAATAAGCGGAGACAATCGTGGTAATTTAATTGCAATCGATGGTGAATATGCTTTAGTAAGCCACCGCAATCCTGGAGATAGTTATACACGCCTTGGATATGTTCCAGGTGAAAGTGTTGTAACATTGTCTGGGAATAAAGTATATCCAGAAGCTAATACTGATAAAAAATATGTACATTTCACTGCTAACAACGTTAGAATTCGTAACGAAATGAATACTAGTCCAGAAGCACGAAACATTTTAACAACTGCTAAAAAAGGTGACTACGCTAGAGTAATTGGTGTTGTTCGTGGAGCTGAATGGTCAAATGAAACATGGTATGTTGTTACATATGGAAATTATATTGGATATATGCTTGGTGAAAATGGAACTTTCATTAGTGAAGAAGAAATGCAAGAACTAGTAACTCGCGGGGAAGACTATATTAGAATTACTGGTACGCAAGTAAACTTTAGAGCTCAACCTTCAATGAATGGCGAAGTTTTAACACAATTAAATAGTGGAGCTAAACTAAAAATAATTGCTGATGAAGGTGAATGGTATCGTGTTAGTCTTAATGGGGTAGAAGGATACATTAGTAAGTCGTTAAAATGCATCGAAATTGTTAATGAAAAATTGGTTCCAAGAGGAATAACTAATTTAAATTTCAATACTGAAGCTCATATGACAAGATAATATTAAAAAAGAGAAAAAAATATTTCTCTTTTTTTGTTTTAAAAAATACTAAATATAGTTTTTTTATAAATTTTATTGTATAATTATTTTAGAATAGAGGGATTGCGATGATATTTAGAAGGCCGGACGCTTTTATAATAAAACACATTAAAATAATTCACGCAATAATTCTATTAGGAATAGGATATTTATTATATAAAACAAACGAAATAAGTGTTATTTATGATAGAGTTGCAAAAGCAAAATCAATAATTGGGCAAACGTATGCATCAGATACCTATGGTGCGCTTATGTATATTGTTTTAGTTTTATGTTTGATAGCAGTAATAACAATTATGGTTTTGCTAATAAAGAGGAAAAAAAGATTTGTTTTTTATTTGGCAACAATTTTACTTTTAGGCTTCATGTTTGTTTTTTATATTCTTTCATATGTTAACATTCGCGAAATGCAACAAACAAATGTAGCAGCACCAAAGTATTTGGCATATGGCGATGTATCAAGAATGCTATTTTATACTCATAGCGTTTTTACTTTTGCGTGGCTATTTAAAGCAACTGGATTCAATATTAAAACATTCTCATTTGATGGAATCTCATATGATCTAGAATTAGATGATGGTGATGATGAAGAAATCGAGTTTAATTTAGAAATTGACGGCAATGAATTAAAAACAAAACGAAGAAGAAAAATTAGAAATTTGAAATATTTATATTTTGAAAATATATGGAAAATCAATATAATTGGATGTTTGATTCTGGCAATTTTGTTTGTTGTCGTTCAAATGATTATAAAAGCTAATCAACCAGTTTATTATGAATTAGGCAATGAATTAAAAACACGAAATTATAACATTGTTGTCACTGACGCTTATGTAACTTGCTATGACTATTTAGGCAAACGAATCGATGGCAATAATAGTTTTGTAGTATTAAAATTTAAAATCAAAAAGAATAA
>AUXO013373203.1_pt1 | contig 12258 bp, 33 predicted proteins | sample 768731 | NCBI WGS metagenome assembly AUXO01 (sample SAMN02715735, study PRJNA202380) | gut metagenome | biome: sheep rumen | host: Ovis aries | place: New Zealand: Palmerston North | reverse complement strand
TTCTGCCACCTTCCGCTAAGCCATTTATCTTAGCCTTCCCGTACGTTGGTTCTCAGGGCCTGACTATCTGACCATTACAGACATTTCTCCAATGCGAGCATCTTTAGTATAAGATTTGCAACTCTATATACTAATGTGTTGTTGATTAAATATCTCGGGTGAGGATTTGCACCTCACATGGTCGATTGAGTTTCTGCACGATTGACCTTTGCCGTAATCGACCTTACAATCATAAGCGTCTACTTATTCCGCCACCGAGATGTGAGCCAATCAATTTTCGATGCTAGCCTCTACTCATTGACTTATGCCTTAAAGGCTCTGGCATTCTTCGACCGTGGGGAGACCCCGGCTGTGCCGCCGACACACCGCTACCTCGGGTAGGGATTTAGCACCCTACATAGACTGCACTTAGAATGACTCACTATCATACCTCATGGAGTTACAGCCCTACTTTGCATCGGGCTGTGGCAGTACCTTACTCCCATAAGCGTCTACGTATTCCGCCACCGAAGCACTGAGTTTTTCACGACAGTTTCTCAACTTCTGCGACTGGTTTGCTGATACTGATGAAGCTCTTAAACCAGTAAACATGATTCATCAGTTGACGAGTTCTATGACTCAGTTGCGAGATCTATGTCTCGGCACCTCCTCCTCGGAAGTTTATAGTCAATTGAGAGAAGGCAAGAGGCTGACTTTTGTGTTATTCATAATCACATGCAACTTTGCTGTGACCATCATATACGTAAATTAACTTTCCATGAATCTTTTCTTCTGATTTTATTCCGGACACTGACATGTATCCAGACAATTTTATCTCTGTTCCGTCCTGGAAATAATACAATCTAGTAATCATGCTTCTTAATTGTGTGCTAAATTTGAATTTGAATCTAGCTTTATCTCCTTGTCATATTACATTAACGATTCTTGTCGCCGTTACATACAAGGTGATTAATTTCATCTGAATCTAATTCATATTTAGGTAAATTATTGATGTAAGCTAGTATCTGCTTCCGGTCTAGCACTGAGCTGACGTACTTAGGATTTCGATTGAGGAAACTTACTATCTTATCAAAATCTACAAGTGTTTTATGCTTTGACATGATAGTTATTTCTCCTCAAGCAATATCTTGTAAGCATTAGCAAGAACCTGGCTCTCTTCTACTCTTCCGGAAACCATGAATTCCATTACCTTATCCTTAAGGTAGAAAAGAGATGTTCTCTTTCGGCTGTAATCCTGACTACTCTGATCATTTATGAATATACTTTTGTGATTATCTGAGCTCTTTTCTTCCTTTGGATTCTGCATAACTTCAGATACAACCTTTTCTCTATCAGCTGTCCGAGTTACTTTGGCCTTTGCTCTGTTAGATCCGAGCCTACTTGGAAGCGCTCTTGTTATAGGAGTAACATCTACTTTCTTTATACAGTAGCATTCTGCATGAGCATCGTATACTAGCGGATATTGTCCCTCCCAATACTGTACAGCTTTAGCAAGTGACCATAACTGAATCTTGCTGTTTGCAAGTTTAAGACCTTTCTTACCTGCGGGAGCTTTTCTGAAATATATTGCTGTATCCATTATGTCAAGCTCTACACGGTCGAAGTCAAATAAACTAGCTAATCCGTCTCTAAATGTTACCTGTGCTATCTCGTGTCCCTTTTTGGTCGCATCGTAGTAATTGATTACTACATCATTATCCTTTGTTGTTGTCATCATTTCGGCATTCCCTTCCTGTCCATGTCAATCCGTCATGTAATCAAATACGCTCTTGAATCCAAGTGTGATTGCTACAAATAATATAACGATGAGAATATACTCTCCTCCGATAGCGTCATATCCTCTTTCCATCCTTACCCCTTTTAAGAAGTAGGGTGTGGAGACATACATGATGCCTCCGGAGAATGCCCCTCCTGCAATCCATTTAACGATTTCACTGATTATCTTTCGATTATTTTGTTTATTTCTTCTCATGTGCTTATATCCTCTTATGTTATTCAGCTTCTACACTCGCTACCGATAATGTGTTATCGTTGTTGTTTGTTTCAATAACGATATAGGGATTAATTGTTCCCCAACCACTTTCTGCCTGTTCAGAAGATGTTAAGTCGAATCTCTGCCATATGCAATGCTTACCACCTGATGAATCAAATTGTTCGCTTAATGACTCTGCCGTCCAGAACTTAGCGCGAGACTGAACATCTCCAGCAGGTGTTACTCCTGATAAAAATACTGCGGAACCGTAATGAGCTTTGACTGACTCGGACTGGTTATGAACGAAGGTAAAATTGATTGACTGACCATATGTCTGCATTCCTCTATCACTTGATCCGATATATCCTGCATATGATGATAAGAATGCTGAGTCAATTACGTCGTTGAATTGAACTATAAGTTCTTTTTCATAATCTGTAAAGCCGTCTGAATATAATTCCTGAGGTAATGTATGGATGTCTTCTAAACCGCCTACCATAATTGCTACTGAAGGAACTAATGTTGCCTTTCCGTCTTCGATACTAAGTACTCTCCATTCAATTGCTTCAGGTCCGTTGTCTAAATTGTTATCCTGTTCGTATCTTCCGAAGAAAACTGTATTTCCAACTGCAACTTCGCCGATTACTAATTCTTCGTAACTGGGCTTGACTTCTACTTCTTCAACTTCTTCTTCAACTTCAATTTCTTCTTCTGAAATAGAAGCGGAAGTCGACTTATTAAGCTGTAAATTCTTCTGGGGAACAAATTTAGATGTTGAATCGAATTGAGAATTGGATTCCTCAACGTCAGCAGACGCGGCGCTATCTAATGTAGGCTCGCCGTATTTGTCTACAAGCTGCTGAGCAAGCTCAGGATTCTTTTCCTTCAATTCGTTGTACTGACTTATCTGAGATTCTGTACAACCTGTCAATACGATTGACAAGATAAATACTGATAATGTTACTAATACTTTCTTCATGTTTTATCCTCCTCTTGGATACTCGATGCTAAAACTGATAAGTTATAGTTTTATGTTACAATATTATTATATGATATAAAGGCGAATTTGTCAATACCTAAACAAAAATTATTTAAAATTTATTTTTACTGTTTGATATAGCTTCACGTAATGACGCTGACCTTGTTACATCTGGACGGTTAAGCTGAAGTCGAATGGAGTCATGAGATGATATCCTAGGCACTTCAACTATCACGCTAAATTCTGCGCATATTAGTGGGTCAATGATGTTTGCAGACATTCCCTCACAAATCTTAACTGTCAATAATGGAGCTAACTGCTTTGCTATGTTATCGGCTGCCTCTTCGATAGCCTTGTTCATATCTGAATATAAATTATCCACTAAATTTGGATCCGATCTATCTTCTTTTATTTGAACATAATGATGAAGACGCACTAAGTTCGGACTATATTGCGTACAATCTATACGTGTTATTGCCTTAGCATCGTTTTTAAATCGCGTGCCACAATATTCACATTCGATTATATCACTAAAGTTGTCTAATCTTAAACTTCTTCCGCAGTTAGGACAGACATATGATTTAGGTGCGAGTAGATCTATCATGTCTACGCTCTGCTTCCTTATCTTCAATGTCTGCTGAAATATCATGCAACATAAGTTGAATATGATCAATCCCGTCTGCAATACGGGATGTGCAGTCTACAACACTGCCTAAGTTACTGCTAGCGTTATTCATGTATACATTGTGAAGCCCTACTATCATATCCTCAATTATATCTATCCTATCACTTATGTGTTTGAGTATTTCGGCATCGTAGTGAGAATCACCTATAGGCTCTATATCACCTGTAAGCGTTTCAATTAACTTTATAACTTCAGTATAGTCGTATTTGTGCATAACTTTATGTCTCCTTACACATTCATTACAGCATCACACACGTCTAGTATCTTATTTAAAGTTTCTTCTGTTTTTGTGTCTGCATATTCATCCATATTCATCATGTCGATTTCACCATTCATAAATTTGACTACTTGAGATTTATTGTTTTCAGTTGCATCGAATCTTACACAGTCTTCTACAAACCCGTCCTTATGATTGATGTATATTATCTGAAGTTTATTTGATGAAGGCTTTGCTAAAACAAATGAGCCATGTATAGAACCTCTTTCACCCTCAACTAAAAGTTCGCATTCTGTGTCAGGCTCAAAGCAATTAAAAAAGAACCCTGAACTGTCATAAATTTCGTAAGGACAGTAGCATCGGTTCTCTAAGTATTCTTTCATATCTCCGATATCTTGTAATTTCACTTTTCTATTAATCCTCCTACTTATATTGCTTACTTGCAATAACGATAAGTATAATATAGATTATTATCCCAATAATAACCTTTCTCATAATGTGCCTCTATTATCTCCAATAAATCATTCCGATGAAATATCCAATGCAAAATAACATAACATATATGCATAGAGTTACCTTATCTTTATGCATACTATAACCTCCTACAAATTGTTGTAGTACAGTATCTACTTAGCTTTAAGCTTCTCTACTTCTTCCTTTAGTTTATTGACTTCATCTATCAGTTCCTCAAGTACGTCAGCGTTCTTGTTTAGAGTTCTGCCTATTACCGCAATAGATTCAGCGTGTCCAAACACTCCAATGGTACCTACTACTTTTGCAACCTTATCCTTTAGCTTGCTCATTTTTGCCTCCTAACAACAGTCTACTTGTATCCCATTCCTTCGTATTCTAAGAACATTTTATCAATCTCTTTTCCGCAGTCTTCACAAATTAAGAATCTCTCTTCACCGCGTATATTAGAGTATCCGTTTTTCCATTGACGCGTACACCACACAGAATGCTTGTGTCTGCAGAATAGCTGAGCTATTTTACTTTTTGGATTGTTGATTCTACTCTTGTTATCAGTACTTCCCATATTGATTCTCCTTGCAAATTTTATAACCAGTACCTTCTAATGACGTTCTTCGATTGCGTTTCAAATGCACCTAAACATCTGTTATGACACCATCTTGTAACAAACAAGTAGCCTATAATCTCGTCTATAACAGCTTCGACACTGTTGTATGAGCATCCGATTTTAGTCCCATTTAGGACAAGTGTTTCAGTCTGCCCCTCAGTACTAATTAGGTAGTCATAGTTGAGATTGAATACTTCGCATATTGGCTTGATTGCTTCTAGCACTTCCTCACGCTTCTCAACAAGCTGATTGTATCTTTCTTCCGGAGTCAACATATCATACCTCGCCTTCATCTAAAAGACATGCTAAGTGTAAGAATATATGACTCAGCCTTTCAATTGTATCTACAGTAAACTTATTGTATTTCTTCTTGATTGCTCCTTTAGGCGTAAGCATGCGCTTGTGCTGACCGTCTAAGCAGGCCGAAAGTATGTATAACTCATCCTTATTAAGCTCTATGGATACTGTCTTGTTTTTGTTAAAATTGCCTACCTTTATTCCTGTATCGTTGTTCATGTGTTTGCTCCTCTCATCTATTTGCGCTCTTTGTAAGGTCCGGGCTTCGGCATCCATGCTTTTACATCGCCATCATTGTATTCAAAATAGCATAAGTCATTCGCATCTCTGCAAAATGTATCTGTAGCTACTTCTCCATTTGCTAAAGTTACGTACACCTCTTGTCTGTCATCGGGAAGTTCGCAATCATACATGAAATCAAATTCTGGATGGATGTCTGCTTCATCCTCTTCGAGCGGCCTTGTCTTAATTGGAGTCCACTTTCCAACAAAACATTCGTCTTCGCTCAATATTTCTGATGCGCTACCAAGCGGCGTAAGAGCGAGCTTTCCACTGCACTCAACAAATTCACAGCATGCAGGTTTCTCTTCTAAATCTATAATTGCTATGTATTTCATTTATCTACCTTTCTCATGTCTGCGAAGCAGTTAGGACAAATGTCGCGCATCGTTGGTGACTCCTGACCGCATCTTGAACACTTATACATGCCGTTCCAATAACTACTGCCGTGCCAACCACCGTCGTTCTGATACTGCTGTATCCACTCTCCATGCTTCCTTTTAAGTGTTAATGATGGCAACGCAGTTAACTTCTTGTAAGTTTCAGATTCCTCCCATGCTTCATCAGAAATGCCTCTTGGCTTAAATGATTCTAATGCTGCCTTTCTGCTTACTACATCTTCGGAGATAAGCGGAGGTGATACACTTGGCACTGCATTAATTGCTCTAGCTAACTCTAGCGGTATTCCTTGCTGTCTTTCCGTAAGCGTCGGGATGTAATTTGCAATAGTATTTTCAACTGCATCTTTTACTGCTTTTCTGCTAATTGCATCTTCGCAAGGTTCTTGCTTAATTGCTTCGATAGCATAGTCAATTAAAGTAATTGGCAATGATTTATGTCCGTTAAGTTCTATAGGATTTTCCATCAAGTACTGTTTTAAACTATACAAGCCTTTTATCTTTTCTTCTTTAATCATAGCACACCTTCCTTTATCGCTTCTGCGAGTACCTTAGGGTCATCAATATAAATAGTTACTCGTATCGGTCTTGATTCATCGGTTATACCATCTTCAAGCGGATATGCTATAAACTCTATCCTTTCGTTAATACCACCTTCAATCCCGCCGTCAGACATAATCCACATATCGCCTAATTTAGCGTTTAAGGCATCTCTTTGTTTCTTGGTCATTCTTCTACCTCCTTCGGCTCTTCTCCATATAACCACTCTTCAAATGCTTCGCCTGTTACGCAGTTATCTGGAACAATCACCTGACCTCTTGCGTCCATTTCTTTAACGATTTGGTCTGCAAATTTTATGCCTCCTGGCTTATCACCAATTGAAATTATATGAATGTCCTTTATTTCTTTAAGCTCTGCTTTCCACCAATTAGCAGGAAAACATATTTCAAAGCCGTCAACGGAAACAGCGACCATTGAATCTTTGTAACAGCTTTCTTCCTTTTTAACTTGGAACATATGCTTGAATCCATCTCCGTTTGTCATCTACTTACCTCGTCTCCTCCAAAATTTATAAGACATGTTTAATTCTCTATTAAGCTGTTTAAGTCTCATCGGATTCTTTTCATGCTTAATATCACGTTTGACTTCTTCTGGTGTACGTTGCATTATCTCGGGTAATACTTCGTTGACTGTCGAAATCAACTCCTTAGAGAATTCAATTGCTCTCTCACATTCGGATTTAAGAACGTCATCAAATAATGCCTCCTCCTCAGGGGTTATAGTATGAAGTTGCTGGAATGTCTTTGCGTTAATGATTACATGTCCGCTAGCACCAATATGATAACCCTTTTCAAGTAGGTCGTTTTTAATTGTGTCGAAAGAAATATCAGATGGTAACTCCATTCTACAACCTTTCTTATTGATACTTTGACATACTTAACAGTTTCAATCCTGGGTCTACGCTTACACTGGTAAGTGCATCTTTGATTTTGTCATATTCCATAGATGTGTGTAAGACGTTCTTCTTTGCACCTGCCACTATTACAATACGACATCCGGTTTCTTCTTCGTCAACTCCTATGATCGCGTCTTTTCTGAGAAGTGTTCTTACAGGCTTTTTATCATCATTATCATCATTTGATGTTACTTCAATGTATTCAATCATTCTTTTACCTCCTCAGCTACTAAGAAAACCATCTTGCCGCTTTCGTTTCGTATATCTCTCTTACATGTTATGTACATGTATCTTTTATGCAATCTCATTTCATTAGCTCCCTTGTGTGCTTGTCAATGATTTCAAGGCATGTTATATGATAATCGTTTTTAATCTCTGCCTTAATATCCTTAATGGCTTGTTTCCACTTTTGACGTTCTTCGCTAACTGCAAGTGCATCATCTATGGTTTCTATATTTTCTTTCACACTCTCTGTTGAACTATCGTAAGCGTCAACTGCCTCATCAATTTTTGCGCCAATATACGCATCTAACTCGTTCATTCGTTTGCCCTCCTTGTCTGCCTCTATGATTGTTGGTGCTTCAAGTGTTGCTGTAATAGACTTTACTCCGTGTATATTCGGTATGAGCGCATTAGCATCAATCAATCTTCCATGACCCTTTGGAAGTGGTGTGCCGTGATAAATATAACTGTAAGTCTTTTCGACAATATCATTATTTTCGTAAATCTCTTTAATAAGTCTGTATTCGTTTTCTGGTATATCAATTACTACTTGCATTCTGCATCCTCGCTGTCCGCTTCAATGATTGTCGGCGTCTGTATAATGCCGTCAACAATAAATCTTTGTCTCGCAACTGTACGTTCATCAGTCATCTTTGCATCATATTCAACAAAATTACGTATTCGTTGTTCTAATTCGTCTAGATCACCGAGTCTTCCGTGACCTTCGAGAAGAGGTGTGCCGTTTGCTATTAAGTACCCAATGCTATGCCAATTCGGGTGTGCTTTGATAGAGTCATATTCTTCTTTTGATATATTAATTACTACTTGCATTCCTCATTCACACTTTCTGATTTTATAGTTGGTGATTGCATATCGTATCTTTGGAAAAGTCTGCCTCCTTACTGTTTAGGTAAACATTTGCATCAACTAATATTTCGTGTCCCTTCGGAATAGGAACACCCTTCTTTGCACAATCTAAAATACGTTTCGATGCTCCGGTCCCATTTGTTATTTTATGTAAATTAGCGTACAGACTATTCGGCAACTCAATTACCATTTTCATCTGCTCATCCTCGCTTTCTTTGTAACCTTCGATGACTTCAAGAATATCTGCCCTTTCATATTTTATACCTTGAACTACGAGATCATGAGCTATTCCGTAAGGTCTTTGCTTTATATCGGCTATTATCTTATCAAGCATATCATCGAGCGATGTGCTATCATTTAAAGCATCTACAAATGTGGAATCATATGCCCTAACTATGTCAGGAGCGATATTTTTGTGAGCATTTATGATATTTTTATAAACTTCGTCGTCTATTTCAATTATCCTTTTCACTTCTTGTATCCTTTGGCGGTTTTCTTGCCTCTTAGTGCTTCATATACTTGCCATTTTTTGTTTACATCCTTGACAATTATGATATAATGTCCTTGTTTGGTGTTCCACTCAGCGTAGTCCGAACCAGTTGTTTTAAAGAACAAATGCGTTGCCAGTGTAATTAAGTCTTCAAGAATAATCCACACTCTACATCTTATTGACCACTTCATCAGTTCGTTAACTCCTTTGTATGTTCATTAACGATTTCTAGGATTGATTCAACTAACTTTTTTGATCTGTTATAATAGTCTACATTGCAGGCGCTTATGTCGATATCCATCAACTGATAGTCTATGTTGTCAATTACCTCTTGAATCTCTGCCTTAATGTCTTTAATCGCTTTAACCCAGTTAGCATCTGCTATCTTTTCGCCTTCAAGCATTCCTTTCGCTACTGCTGTTAGATAGTCAAACATATTCTGCTTTGGCTCTTGGTATTCTGCATACCACCATTCTTGAGGGACAGAAAAAGTAATCATGCCATTCTTGCTAGATACTTCTGTGCAATCCTTATCAATGTCTAAAATAGTCTGTATCTTTTCTCCGTGCGTCATTTGATAACCCTCCTAAAATCTTGGCATGTATCCACATCCATCTCTAGCGTCTTGATAACCTTCGGCATAACCGGTACTGTAACTATACTTATCTTCCCTATCATATCTTGTTACCTTATCATTTTCGGCACAATCATAAAATTCGCCACTTCTAAGGTTTATACAATTAAAATAGTTACCGCATGCGTTACGACCTAGATTTGTTTTTATGTAATATCTTTCAAATAGCTTACCTGTAATCTTAAACCGTTCACCAACCTTAATCGACACAAACGGTACCGTGTTACCTTCTACACTAGGTATCTTATGCTCCTTCGTTGCACTCTCCTTGTCTGCCTTGATGACTGTCGGCGCTGTTGTATCATCCTTCCATGCGCATTCTTTGTGGTCGTCTATCTCAATCAGCACTTTCATTTCTCATGGCCTCCTTAATCTTCTGTTGACACTTGGGGCAATACAGGCTTCCGTTAATAACTTTCCATCCAGCTAGCTTTGCTCGCATCTTTAAGTCTTTTACTGAATCTCTTCTATAACGACTTCCAAATGGATTGTAACTGCATCCATCACATACTAGTTCTATCCAAATCATTTGATTCCCTCCTTGTCAGGTTCTATGATTGTTGGCAAGCTATTAAGATAGTCGAGACTGATAGCTTCTGTGCACTGTCCATTCATTGTCAGATATATTACAGGATTATCGCTCTCAATTCTGTCTTCATCTATCTTGCTAATATCAACCAATCGTCCATGTCCCTTAGGTAGTGGAGTACCATTATTGATTGCAGTTTCCATGATGCCATATAAGTCAATGAAGATACCTTGTCTAGCGTGTTTGATCTTTTCTAGATTTTCTTCGCTTATGTTGATTACTAATTCCATGTTCTACTCCTTATGCTCGTTCTCTGCAAGTACTTCTGCGATTTTAATCATAGATTCGTAAGAGAGGTTGTCCGTCCATGTATCGGATTTCCACAAGTCAACGATTGACTTTATCTTGCTTATTGTATCATCTTTAACTGACGCTTTTAACTGGCGATCACGCTTTGCTATTGCAGTTGCAAAGCAATGATAACAGTCACCGTAGAATTTTCGCATTTCGCATTCTTCGTCCGGAAAAGTATTTTCAAATATTGGCTCTCCTAAGATAAATTGATTTAGGTTGCGTGGACATTTAATTTCACTCATTTCTTACCCTCCGTGTCAGCTTCAACAACAGTGTGCAACTTATCGAGAGCATCGCATAGGGCATCAATATTAGCATACGGGGTAAACGCGTCGAAGACCTCGTTTTCGTCAACTAATCTACCATGGCCCTTAGGAAGCGGTACGCCATTTAAGATGGCCTGGTGATAAAATCCTAGCCCATCTTTTTTCATTCGTTGTAAAGCGTTGTAATGTCCTTCAGGTATACTTATTACTATTTCCATCCACTCACTCTCCTTAGTATGTATAGCACACGTAGTATGGCTTTCTGTCTTTATCGCTTTTGGGAAGATTATACTTTTCTACTTCCCAATATTCGTGTCTAAGACTAATTGCGCCATACACTGTATTTACTTTGATAATAAAGTGCAACATTTATTCGCTTTCCTCTACTTTCTCATAAGTCTGCTCAAATATATCTGGCTTGCAAGGATAGTATTCGCCTTTGATACCTTTAACGATATAATCACCTTCACCTGCATACATCTTGCCTTCAAGTGTTTGTATGGTAACAAGTATTGTCGGTATTCCAGCACCTGCTTGCCATGCTGCATCAAGTATATCGACAGATGCATTATCACCGACGAACTCTTTCAGTTCCGTTGGATTGCTTTTTATCTGTATTGCATCAACGATTACTGGCTTCTTTCTGTATTTCATCTACTTGCTCTCCTCTAATTTTTGCATGAAAGTAATTGCTACATGTCTGGACACTTGTTGGCCTGCCCAATTAATGCTGTATTCATTGTCGGATATGACCTTTTCGAGTCTTTCCTTTGTTGGCAATTCTCCATCAACATCAATATATTTGTTGTGAAACGTTCCGTTTACACATATCGTTATTAACCATTTACTCATTTTTCTTTCCTTCTGTACTTGTTGATTATATTGATTACCGCACTTTTACGAATGTCATATTCAATTCCATCAGACGTTATATTCTTAAATGTCCACGGTATATTCTCTATCTCCGCAACAATCTTGTCTAACTTGCTTTCTTCGGATAAGACTTCAACAGCTAAGTTAAGCGCATCTATTCGTGCTGCTTCTTCATCGTTGTAAAATTTACCAGTTAAGCAGAAACATCCTAAATCATCCTGAATATCTTTTATCTTTGATATTGCTTTCTCTCTTTCTTCTTTTGTCATGCTTAGGCCTCACTTTCTGCATTTTGTAAGTATGATAATATTTGTTCAAATGCATACCTTACTTGCTGTTTCTCTTCTTTCGTCAAAAGCTTCTTTACCTCATCTTTCATGCATTCAAGCTGAAAACACACTCGTCCAGGTTCATTCTTGTGTCTTTGAGCGATTGCAAGTATTAAATCAGCTTGCTGTGTTGCATCTAAATCCCATATTGCAGTTTCCAACTCCCTCGGCGTAGGTGTTATATCTATATGTATTTCTCTTATCATTTCTTACCCCTCTTCTTCGTTTGTCATCTACTCGCTCTCCTTATAAGGTTCGGTTTCGGGCTTCCATGCTATAACTTTGTCGTTTGCAAAGGGTCTGCCAAAGTTAATTCGGTTGTCGTTGTGCCAT
>AUXO018473998.1_pt1 | contig 12259 bp, 24 predicted proteins | sample 768731 | NCBI WGS metagenome assembly AUXO01 (sample SAMN02715735, study PRJNA202380) | gut metagenome | biome: sheep rumen | host: Ovis aries | place: New Zealand: Palmerston North | reverse complement strand
GAATACTAGATGATGTAATATTTAAAAGTATATAATATAATAATAAAAAATATTTTACATAGTTTTTAAAACTAACTAACAAAATAAATAAAACTATAAAACATAATAAAAAATATTAAATAAAAATATCTAGTATATAAAACTAGATGATGTAATTTCTAAAAATAAAGCCGTTTTTAGCGGCTTTTTTTCTGTCAATGATTATTATATCAAACTATATAAAAAAACGCCTCCTGCGCGTTTTTGGCTCTACTATGCTATTATTTAATTAAAAATAAAATTGATATAAAAAATTAAATTATAAAATAAAAATAAACATGATAAAACGGATTGGAGCCGATCCTGCAGGAATAACAAAAAATATATTATTAAAAATGAATCGCGCCAGATTCCAGACAAAATAAAAAGCGGAGGAGCCGCAGCCCTCCCGCCTGTATGCTTTTATAATTCATACATTGATTTATTAATTATTTTATTATATATTAAAATTCTATAACCGTTTGAAAGCTCTTTTTTATAATCCGCAGCATGCTCCAGCTGTGGTAAAACTTTTTTAAAATAATAATTATTATATTTTATATTATTTATTTTATAGCTTTTTTTTCTTGCTTCACTCATGTTTTTTAATTCATTGTTTATTATTTCATTTACTAGCATTTTTTACGCCTCCATTTTTATTGATAATCTTTTTAAATAGTTTTTTATTTTTTCTGGGCTTCTAAAGATTATTTTATTTTTTATTTTTTTATTATTGTTATATATAATTAGTATTAATTTTTTTGAATTTTTAAAATCATATTTTTTTAATTTTTTATAATGTTGACTGAGCGCCTGCAAGCCCTCCGCGCTATAATCAAAATTATAATTAAAATATGTTTTACTTTTATTTTTTGTAAATGTTTTTATAATCATTTTTACTGCCTCCATGTTTATTATTTTTTATATTTTGCAGCTAGAAACACCAGACAATACAACACAGCAAGCGGCGCACTAAATATAAATATCATCTTAAGCCCTCCACATTGTAAAATATATATTTATAATTATAAGAGCCCAGCCCGCTTGTTTGCGCGTTATCCCATGTAAACGAAAATTCACATTGATTTTTTACATTATCCCATGTATAAGAGCTGCGGCGCGGAGTTTTAACCGCTATTAAATGCAGGCATTTTATAAGCTCCGCCGCCGCTGTTGCTCCTGATCCGTTTATTTCATTTACTATTTTATTATTTTGTTTTACTATTAAATTATATTTTATTTTTGATAAATCCATCTTTTATTCCTCCGCATGTAAAATTATTTCGTATAAATTCATGATATTAATATCTAAACTAGAATCTGGATCAATCGCGATCTGGTATTGTGGAATTATTCCGCAATTAGTAGCGAATCCCGCAATTAAATTATTGTTTTTTATTTCTAAATAATAAATATTATCATTTACTATTAAAATATTATTTTTTAATGATTCCATGCTCCCTGCCTCCATGTTTTAAAATTTGTCTGTGTAAACATCCTGCCTGTTTGAAAGTTTGCAACAATGCCAAAATGTGGAGCTGTAAACCTTCAAGCCCAAGCGGCGCGCGATTTTTTGCAATTCCTCCACAGCTTCAAGTTGTAACTGGCTGTAATGATCCGCGCGTTTTTGGCAGTGTTCATTATCTATTGAATCCAGCTCCAGCTCCCTGTCTTTATATTCATTTAATAATATAACTCCATTGTATAATTTTTTTGCTAAACGAAAACGAACAACGCCGCAACGCTCCAGCCCAGCTCCGTCTGTTGCTAGTCTTAAAATGGATCTGGCGCGATTTTTTGCGCTCTGCGTTTTTATTCCTTCATCAATATTTTTAAAAGTGTAAATTTTTTTCATGCTTTCATCCCTCCTATGATCTGGCTGCGCTTCAAGCATACCGGCGCCGCCTTTATACCTTCATTTTATCAATTTTGTTTTTTTTGTCAATATGTAAAAATTATTTTTTATTTTTTCGCTTTATAAAGCCAAAAAACAGCCATTTTTTATTATGAAAAAAACAAGCTCATTTTTTGCTTTTTTTGTATTTTTTAATGATTCATGGGGATGTGTCGTCAAAATTCCGCAGGCAAAATTTAGGGGATGTGTCATTGTTTTTCCGTTGGCAATTTTTCAAAAATCGTTTTAAGCGTGTTTTTAGGCGTTTTTTCTTATTAACCCTTATAAATACTCGCCAACACAATAAAAATAGCTTTAAAAGCCATTCACGCTTGAATTTTAGCTATATTTAATTTTATCTTGCAAATAAAAAAGGAGGTTTTATGCCTCCTTTGCTGATTCCAGCTCTTTTTTAATTCTTCTGCGGAGCTCTCGCAAGCTCAAATTATTTAATTTTCTAAAATCAATTATCTTTTTGTTTTCTTTAAATGAATTAATCATGTCTATTTCTTGTTGGTTAAAATAACTAGATATATTTAATATTATCATAATAGCTTTTAAATAACTCCTTTAATATTTATATAACCAACAAGCGATTTAACCTGATCCAGCGTGTTGCAACTCTTGCTAGCTTTTATCACTCTATTAGTGTTTACATTGATTATTAGAAAATGCTTCGGATTACTTTTTGTATCTATAATATACATTTTAAAACCATCTCCCTCATTAATTTTATAGCAAAATTCTTTATTTCTTTTACTTTATCAAAAATAATTGTTTCTGGCTCGTTGATATTATCTGTTATTAATTCAACTTTAAACTTATTATTTTTAAAATGCTTCTGTTGTGTATGCTCCGCCCTTTGTAAAAAATCTTTTAAGGTTTCTGGAGTATATGAGCATAGAAAATACTCTTTTTTGGTTTCATTTCTTATTATGTATGTTTTTAATAGCATGCGGATCACCTCTTTTAATTTGCTACCGCCTCAAATATTTTTTTCATATCTTCATGCAATGTTTTTGTATAATGTCTGACTTTCATATCTGGGTTTTGAATAACATTCATAAAAATATCACATTCAATTATTTTTTCTTTTTGGTTTTCTTCCTCAACATAAGTTGGTATAAATTGAATATTATTCATTTGATAATTAGTGTTATATATATAATCATCACATGCTTTTATTCCAGAATTATCTTCAAAAATTAAAAGTTTATCATTTTGGATCATATCTTTTATGTTTTTAAATATATCATCTGTTATAATATATGTTGAGTCAATATGCAATTTAATTAAAACATTATTATTGTTTTTGTAAACAAAATCTTTTCTAACTCCTACTTGCTCAAATGCAATAATAAAATCATGCTCTATCCATTCAATACAATATTTACAATCTTTTTTGGTTGCTTCATAGCTATATGAATTATTACATTTAATCTTTAATCCAAGCTCCTTACATACCATGTAAAAATATTCAAGTGGAGCCGCGCTGGAATAACAAATATTATTGCATGCGCTTATATAACAATTTGTTGATTCTTTTATTAACTTTGTTAAATACATTTTTTCATCAAATTTTCTCATTTCGTTTACTCCTTTTTTTATTTCATTAATTCTTCAAAAAACTTTGGATATTTATTTTTAAATTGTTTCATGTAATAAAATATTTTTTTTACATCTGAAACAGATTCATACGATATAATTTTTTCACATTCAAGCGTTTTGGCAAGCTCCTGCAATGCTTCATATTCAGGAGTCTTCTCTTTACCTTCAAAACGCTTTATAAGTCCGCAATCGCATAATTCAAAAGTGTTTATATTTGTATTATAACAATATACTTTTATATATTCATTTGATTTAAAAATATATTGCCTATAAACATCTTTGTATCCCTCTTCCCATTCTTTATAAAATTTGTCAATTTCTTTAATATTTAATAATTGAATAGGAATATATATATTTGCTTTTGTTTCTGAACCATAATCTTTAAATCTTTGGATTTGCACCACATTTTTTGTCAAATCTGGCTCGCGCTTATTTATATATTTTGCATTAATAACAATTTTTTCAATATCTGCATTATATGTTTTATAACTAGCAATTTTTTTCCCGTTATCGTATATAGTTTCTTGATATGGTTTCACAAAATCATAAGGCGATCCTGTAAAAGATATTTTTTCACCGGTTGCAGGATTGAAAAAATCAATGTTGTATATTTCTGTGTCTGTTCCCATTATATATAAACTTCTAATTATATTGCTTTTTCTCCATAAAATTAAATTTTCCATCATTTATTCCCCCTTAATAATAATAATGTCTTTTAAAGATAAATTAAAATATTTTTTTGCATAGCTTTGTGCTTCAGCATAATTATTAAAAGTTTTTGCATATTTCTTATATGCTCCAATTTCACAACCGATAAAATTCCCTTTTTCATCGTGATCCTCATAAATATAATTTGGAGCCGCATCAAATAATTTAACTATATATTTATTATCAAACATATTATTTATACCACCTTTCATAATCACTGCATTTTTTTATTTTTGTTCCGTCTATTATTCTGCAAAATGTTCCTTTTTCTCCGCCTCCACATAGCATGTATAATTCATTGCTTCCGTTTATTTTGTAAACATCGCAGCTCGCATGCGCTTTTTTTGCTACTTTATAAAAATCTTTATAATCTATATTTGCTGTTTCGTTGTTATAGCTTTTATATCCAGCGCAATAAACAGCTTGCGACTTTTTAACAAATCCACCCAGAATATTCCCGATTGCTTCATATTTTCTGCCATTATAAATAAATGTTTTCATTTTTATTCACTCTTACCCTTCTTTAATAGTGCATCATTTTTAGCTTTATATTCATTCACTTTATTTGAATAATATTCAATTTCTTTTTCAAGCTCTTTTATTTTGTTTTTATAATTATTAATACTAGATAAGTAACTATCCATCATGCTTTTGTTGCTTCTATACTCTTGAACATTATATGTCATGATTTTTCCGCTATCATAATAACCATGTGTGAAGTGTTTGTCTTTATAGGATCTATTTCTGATCCTCTCCGCTTTTTTATAACATTGTCTTAAAGTCATGTGTTCTCTTGTATGATATGGGTATATATGAATATATCCATCTGTTTTATCAATTCTAATATTAATTGTTGTTCCCTCATAACAATTATTAAAAGACGCTTGAATATATATTTTAACCATTTTGTTTTCTTGATTACAGCGAATTTCACTATCTTTTAAGTCATATACACTTTGAAAATACTTTTTTATTTTTACAGGTGTAAATAATCCCTCTTTTTTTATAATAATCATAATATCATTTGTTGTTAAATCTAAAAATTGTTCGTATGCTTTTGTCATGATTATTCCTCCTCCTCATAACTATCAACTATATTGTAATTTTTGTTTAATTCTTCAATACTTACTTTTATATCGCTTTTTCCTGAATTATCATCATTGCAATATAACCAACATTCTTCTTCTTGCTCATCAACCTCAAATCTGATGTAGCGTTTTTTGGTGATTTTGTGTTCATAAATAATATTTAATGTTTTCATTTTTCCTCCATGCTTTTTCTATTAAGGTTAGGAAGCATAACCCACCGCCTTTTGACAATATCATTTTACAATACGACAAAAACATTGTCAATAACTTTTATGCACTTTTTTTAAAAAACTTTTTTTATATATATTTATTATATATAACTTTTTTTATGATAAAAAACGGCTTGACAAGTGCAATAATCATTATATATAATATGCGTGTAATTAAAAATTGCATAAGTGCATTTTAACGATTTAGCACTAAAAACTATTAAGCGTTCTATCTTGCATGGTAGAGCGCTTTTTTTATTGCTTCATGGCTATTTCTAGTGGAGCATCCGATCCATTACAACAGATCAGCTAGTTGCAAAAAAAGTGGTATCAAAAACGGAGTGCCTGGATTTTTTCTAAAAATGGGAGGGTGTCCTTAATTTATTTCCGTAGGCGGTTTAGCAGTTATGCAAAAAAAGTAAGCTCATTTTTACAAGAGGTGTCAAAACCTCTTTTTTATTTAAGGGTGTGGGATCAGTTTTCCGAAGTCAAGTTTTTAATTGAGTAAAAAATAAAAGAGGATTATTAGTCCTCTTTTTTTGTTATATCCTTTTTATAAATGCTTATACTTCCATTATCGCAATATATTATCATATCAAATTCTTGAATTAATGGGGTTTTATCAAAATGCATCATCTCTTCATCAAGCATTAGCCATTCTTCATCATATAAACCATATTTTTCAAGTTCTCTTCCATTATGACCTCTTTCAATTTTATTCCCATTGTCAATAACAACCCAAGTAAAACCACATTCACTATCATAATTTGAAATAATCAGTTGTTTCATATTTATTCCTCCATAAAACCATAACTTACTAATTTAATATTTTCTTTGTTTGTTATATCTTGCCCTTTATAGCAATAACAGAAGCCTAGCGACTTTAAAGGGTGTCCCATAAAATATGTCATTGCATATATTCCACTTATTTCTTCAAATTCTTTCATACTATTAAATGTATGAATTGGTTTTGGATTGATATTATAAGTATCTTTTTCTTTGTCATAAGTATAGGCATATAATTCAACTTCATCCATAATAATTTCTCCTTATTCTCTTTGCTAATTGTTCATAACAAATTGTAGCACCATAACTTTTTGCTTTTATTTCATCATCAATTTGTTCTGCTATGGTATCAAATTGTGTTTTTGTTATTTCTATCTTATCTTTGTCAGAGTCAAACTTTAACCAATATTTATTTTCAATAGGATCATACCATATTTTATATTTATCTTCATTTGAGTTTAAACCTTTAATCTTCATCTTCTTCTACCTCTTATCCTCTTTCATAGTTCTTTTATTGCATCTAGGACACCACATATAAGGCATACACTGTTTAAAGTCGGTTGACAACAAGCCACCAAATTCATTTTTAGCATTATATGTTATTGTTCTCTTTCTACCACAATTTATACAAGTATAATTTATTTTTATTGGTTTAATTGGTTTATAGTAATCTTTGCTAAACATATCATTCACTCTTATCCTTCTTAAACCACCATGTTTTCTTATAATCAGATAATAATAATGTTTTATTATAACATTCTAATATAATATCATTACCTCTAATGTATATTCCGACTTTTTCTTTCATCATACATGGCTCTTTAAATTGTGGATATTTGCACTCGATCCATATTCCATCTTTTAAAATTCTATTAATCATATCATAATCAGATAATTTTTTTTGCATTTCTAAATATTGCTTTTCTGGAACGACATATTTATTACCATATTCTTCTCTGCATATAAATAAGAAAGGCTTATCTATATGAGTTTTCAAATGATGCTCTAATGAAATTATGCTTTTACCAGATGTTCTTCCAAATACTTTTTCTTGCTCTTGTGCTTTTTCTATTTCCTTAAAGCATATAGCAACCTTACAAATGCAGCTTTCATTTGAGTTATGATTACATCTTTTCAAACAATGTTTCTTTAAAAATTCTTTTGTTTCTTCTAAATATTCTTTACTCATTATTTTCCTCCATGTATTTTTTGTGCTTAATGGTTAATGTATGCTCACAGATATACGAAGTGCAATCCCCATCATTGCTTTTCTTATCATCAGCTATAACTACATAATCATCTAAAAAATGAGAATTATAATAATGTTCAAAATCATAAACGCTTATAATATTTACTTTTTGATTTTCTATATCAAAAATAAAATGATGATATGCTCCATTTGAGTTAGCGTTGATATACTCCCTTAAAGTGTCATATTTTGGTAATAAACCACACTCTTTTTTTAATTCCATTATAGCAGATATTAAATTTTGCTTGTAATAACCCGCTGGCTCAACTTTTGGAACTCTAACAATAACTCCCTCTATCATTTTAAATATTTCTTTTGCTATTTCTTTTTCTGTTGTATCTAATTTGCTTTTGAACTTGCTATATTCCATTTTAAGCACCTACCTTTCTATTATTTCTAGGCTTCCATCCATGTTCTTGTGCCATATATATAATAGTTCTTTTACTAATATTATATTGTTGTGTTATATCAACATATTTCATTCCTGAATCATAAGCTCTTTTGATTTCGGCTATCTTTTCAGGAGTGAACTTTTTATCTCTACCAAACTTAACACCTTTAGCCTTTGCAATAGCAATTCCCTCTTTTTGTCTTTGTTTGATGTTTGCTCTTTCAGTTTCTGCAACATAGCTTAATAATTGTAATACTATATCACTTATGAATTTACCTGTAAGATTCTTGTCCTTATCTCTAGTATCTAATAATGGCATATCTAATACCACAATATCTGCACCGATTTCTTTTGTTATTTTAGTCCACTCACTAATAATTAGATCATAGTTTCTTCCAAGTCTATCAATAGACTTAATAACAACTACATCTCCTCTTTTGATATTATTTAATAACTCTTGGTATCCTTTTCTTTCAAAATCTTTACCTGATTGCTTATCACTAAATACTTGATATTCAGTAATATTATTCTCAACGCACCACTTTTCAAAAGCCTCGCATTGTCTATCTAGGTTTTGTTCTTTACTTGAAACTCTATTATAATTGTAAATCATATTTTCCACCATTTTAACCTTTCTTTATTGCACCTTTATTTTACACTATGTAAAAAGATATGTCAATACAAAAGTGCAAAATTATTTAAAATATTTTGTTGCACTAAAAAAGAGTGAACTTAATCACTCTTCTAAAAAATCAAATAATGATGGTATAGATTTATCAACTACTTCATGTTTTGATATATTATTATCTTCATTTTTAGTAAACACAAAATCATTATTGCAGATATACTCAATTCTAGCTTTTGCAATAGGTAAATATTCATCTGTTAATTCTATACCTATATATTTATATTCTTTATTAAATTCTTTATTTTCAAGCATAACAGCTTTACCTGTGCTACCACTACCATTAAATGGATCAAGTATAGTCGCACCTTTAGGGCTGACTAGCCTTACCAAATAACGCATTAAATTAGTCGGCTTTACTGTTGGATGGATGTTTCTTTTATAAATAGCAAAGCGTTTTGATACATCATCTAGTTCCTCTTTATCATTATTAGCACCGTTAATTGATCCAACTCTAACTTTTTTAAAGGAATCTAATCCTTCATCTCTATCAAACGCTCCAGCTTTAGCACAATAAAAGTATCTTGAAGCACTGCCACTATCGCCAAAGTGATAACCGCTTTTATGGTTTGCAAAAGGAACATTCATATCACTTGTTGTTTTTTCGTTGTTAGGCAAACTTTCGCTACTGCTTGTATCAGGCATACCACTTATTGCCTCATCACTACCATCGTGAATCACATTTGCAGGAAAACGACCATTGTGTTGCTTATATTCGCTTGTATCACTACCTCTTCCAGCTTCTCCACCAGCAAAAGTCCCTTTTGGAGCATTATGAGTTAATATTTCTTCAACACCAACCCTACATTCATCAATATTGATTCCACCAACACCATATTTTAAAACATTTTTTGCTACACTAGATTCTTCTAATGGTTTTCTTGCTAAAATTATTGGCTCATAAGCAGGTTTTAATTGAGTTCCCCAACCAGCCCACTTTTTACCATTTTCTGTTTTACCCTCATATTTTTCTAAATGTTCTCCGTTTGGCTCTAATGTTCCATCTGGATGATGCCTATTAGCAACTGCTATTCTATGCCCTCTATCAGGACAACCATTTAATTTATCAATATCTAAACCAATATTATGGCTTTTTGGAAAGCCACTACCATATAAATACATAATTGTATCTCTTATCTCAAAACCTGCATCCTCAATAGCTACTGCTATTCTATGGAAAGTTCTACTACCACCAAAAGCTAATAAATGTCCGCCTGGCTTTAATACTTTAAAACATTTCTCCCAAGTTTCTTTTTGAAAAGCAATTCCGCTACTATCCCATGATTTTCCCATAAACCCTAATTCATAAGGAGGATCAGTTATAATTGCATCTATGCTATTTGGCTCTATTACCTCTAACATATCAAGCATACTGCCTTTATATAATTTATAATCTTTATTATTACTATATAATTCCATTTTACACTCTCCTACATGTAATCAAATATACTTCCACAGAATTCTATCTCTTTTGGTAATTCAACATCATCTATCCACTCTAATTGAGGCAATCCTTTATAACCTTTAACCCAAATAAACCAACCATAAGCTACTGCACTACTACCTGTGAAAACACCATTTTTACCACATTGCTGCCTCTTACTAAAAATATATACTTTTTGTAATTGCATGGTATCAAATAATCTTCTTCTCTCTTGCCCTTCTAAAAATTGTAATTTTAAAAACATAACAACTTTATGTCCATTAGGTATTAAATCAAGTGCTTTTTCAATAAACTCTAGTGCATATTTATAAGGCGGATTTGTTAATATATCACCATTATATTTTTCCTCACATTTAAGAAAATCAATTCCAGGTGTTCCATAACCTCTATCTATCAAATCTGTTGCTTTAACATTAAAACCTTTATCAACTAAAACTTTTGCTAAATGTCCACCACCACAAGCACATTCCCATATATTATTTGATAACTTTTCTTTTTTTAACAGCGGATATAATGTTGCGGGTTCGGTTGCATAATAATCATTTTCTTCTCTTTCTTCTTCAGAATGACTACTAGCACCCAATGTTTTGAATATTGAATTGTAATTCCCATCCCAATCTTTAGCCATAGTTATTCCTCCATAAAGTCAAATATTGAATATTTTTTTACTCTTTGCTCATAATTGATTATTAACACTTCTCTTGCATTAGCATTACCTTTACCTAAAGCTGAATAGTTTTTATCTTCAAACTCAATAATTGTATATCCGTTTTCTTTAGCCCAATTTTCAATATGGTTATTTTCTTTACCTTTAATAGCTAAAACATTACTATAAGCCCATTTTATGCCTAATTTTGATAATCTATTTAGTTCATTAAATAATTTATTATCATCATTTTCATTCCAGCCTCCAAAAGCTCTATTTTCATTATAAATAGCTGTTGAATTTATGTAAGGTGGATCAAGATATAAAAATTGATTATTATTTTCTTTAATGCTTTCTAGTAATTCAAAAGCATCTTTTTGATTAATACTTATATTGATAGAATTTAATCTTTTATTATTTAAAGTAATTAAATATTCATCTGCTTTACTAAAACAACTATTACCATAAGGCATATTAAATTCATTTTTAGCATTAAATCTCATTAAATTACAAAAGCTATAAAAAGATAATGTATATAAATCTTTGACATCTTTATTAGTGCATCTATTATAATAATCTCTAAAATTATTATAATTTTGATTATAATGTTTTCTTATATCTTCAATCTCAACTTTATTTTGCCTAGTGTCTGTTCCTTCTTCATTTAATTCAAATTCTTTAATTCTATTTTTTATATGATTTATAAGATTTTCAGGTTTTTCATTTTTTATCATATTTAATAAATTAACCATATTATCATTTAATTCATTATATATAATATTATTATAAGGCACATTTAAACTAACTGTTCCACTGCCACCGAAAACATCATAAAATGTGTTTACTTCGCTTTCAGGAGGTAATTGTTCTAATATATATGGTAATAAATCATATTTGTTGCCCATATAATGAATCGGGCTTTTTATCAAGTCCATGCAAATTCCTCTCTTCCATATATGTAATAAATTGTTCTAAATTATCCTTTATAATATCACTTTTTTTAAAATATTTATAATTATTATAATTTATATGTAATTCATTACAAACTTTAAAAAATTGTTCCCTGTCAAAATATAAGCTAATATATTGCACAGGATTTTTTGCCTCTCTCGGCAAGTTTCTTTTTTTGTATTTATAATAATCTTTTTCATCTTTTATTCTCTTAAACATTGGCTTTGCAAGTAAACCAAACTCTGCTCTTGCAATTTTAGATATATACCTATCATCGCAGTCTAAACCAAACTCTTTAACAATATCAGATATACGATAATCTTTTGAATTATACATCTCAATGAATCTTTCACGATTACCATTGATTATGTTTTTAATCTTTAAACTATCTTTATATTCTTTGATTAGTTGTTCGGTTTGCAAATTATCTATAAATATTGCTTTACACTCTTTGCTCTTGTATAAAACACCAGCGTGTGCCATTTTAACATATATCTCTTTTGGCACTTTTATTAAGTTGTTTATTTCAAAATTATCCCAATTACCATCAACAAATATGATTCTTTCATTATCATTTAATTT
>AUXO017540856.1_pt1 | contig 12260 bp, 13 predicted proteins | sample 768731 | NCBI WGS metagenome assembly AUXO01 (sample SAMN02715735, study PRJNA202380) | gut metagenome | biome: sheep rumen | host: Ovis aries | place: New Zealand: Palmerston North | reverse complement strand
ATTTCAAGTGGATTAATCATACCATATTCTCCACCTAAACCTAAGTTAATAAAATCTCCATCAAACATTCTAGCCATATCCTCAAGTTCTCCTTCAGGATCTATTGCAACTATCTTATATTGATTTCTAATATGTGTTCTAAGCATCAACTTAGCAGCAGTTGATTTACCAGAACCAGATGTACCTAATATAATCATATTAGCGTTATTTCTATTATGTTCTTTCTTTATTTGATATAAAAATTGATTAAATAAAATAATACCTCCAGAGAAATCTACACCAAGTAAACATGATAATCCTGGATCTTTAATACTATCAAATATAAATGGATACATAGCCGCAAGTGTTGGAGATGGAATTGGTGTACCAATTCTATCTTCTATATCTTGCTTATCAAATATAGGTAAACAAGACTTTAATACTTTTTCTTGTTCAAATCTTAATGGAATTGCTCTCATTTCCATTGCTTCTAATGTATTTTTTACTTGTAATTTTCTTTGTTCTAATTGTTCTTTAGTATCTGCAGTTATCATAATATGTAACTGAAAATCAAATACTTTAGATTGATTATTAGTAATAGCAGTAACAAATCCATTTAAAGAATCATAATCCTGTCTTAATCTTTCTTGAATAGTTACATCTCTTTCTCTTTGATATTTATCTTGAATATCCGCAAGTTGTTTATTTAACATTTTAGATAATACACTAAACGCAATAGGTATATGTTTCGCAACTATTTTAACACCAGAAACACCTGATACTAAAGATGCTAAATAACCTGGTTGAATAATGCCTGGATAAGATACAACAGTTAATATAGTCGCATACTTATCACTAATAAAGAAATCGTTAACATTAAATGTTAAACCTTTTGGTGCTAATTCTTTTCTAGTACTCATGAAGCCACCGTCCTATTCTTAAAAGTTACTCCCCCGTTTAAAAAATTATCTAAAATCATTCTTAAATCATCATTTGAAGTTTGAGATGCTATTAAACCACAAGATGCAAAATTATTAATAAGATTTCTAACTTTCTTATTTAAAGAATCAGTATTATTATCTTTAAACAATATAAAGTATTCAGTATCAACTACATCATTATTAATAAACATATCTGCTTTTTCAATATCATCTACAATTAACTTTCTAATTGCTGGATCTTGTACATTATTTAAATGTAATTCAAGTTGAGATATATATAAATTTACATCAACTGGTCTATCTGCTACTACAAGCCAAAATTCAAAATCAATTAGATTATAAAATACTCTTAATTGATCAATTACATTAAATTGTGCATTTTGATCCATTATAAATATATTTCTAGGTTGAATCTTAACACCAGTTACCATACTCTTATTATCTAAGAATATAATATTATTATTAATATCTCTAACTGTAATCCAATTCTCAGTAGATATACTATTTGAATTCATCGCTAGAACACCATCCTTCCCATTTATAATTCCTTCTATTATAAAAGAACTCTATCAATTCTTTTAAAACCGTAAATACATTATGATAATTTGGTATAGGTATCACTAGCGCTACACAAATTAGCGCTGGTGACAAATATATCAAAAGTGCTTGTAAACTATTAGGTGGTAATACAAGTAACGCAATTATCGAAACAAGTATTCCAGATATTAACATAATCAAATCAAATCTAGTAAACAAACTAAATATTAATTTACCATTCTTTGAATTTGCAGGGATTAAATACATATTCACTAATATCACACTCCTATTTACTTATTATTCTCTTCATTACTATCATCAATAGAATCTTTTATATCCTTTAAAGTATTATTTAATTCATCACTAGAGAATCCTTTTCTAACACCTCTTGCTATAGTATCTTCCATATCATTTAGATTATTCTTGAAATTGTCGATATTAAATGAATTACTATTAATATTTTGCGTATTAATTTCATTCGCTTCTATTGTATTAGTATTAATGCTTTGAACATTTATATTTGCACCATTAATATTATGTGCCCCACCGCCAGAAGTTCCTACACCTCCAGTATCACTTACACCAGATGCTCCTGTATCAGGTGTTGGTTGAGGAGTAACAACAATATTGTCATAACCATTTTTATATTTTTTATAATCGCCATCTTGTTCAGCAAACATTGCCTTATTATTAATAATACCAGAATTTCTTTCGTATCTACCTAATAATTCTTTTGCTTCTTTAGTAGCCGCACCTTTTACTTCGTCATAATCCGCTTTAGCAGCATCTACATTATTTTTTTGATCTGATATTGTACTTAATAGTATTCCGTTACTTAAATTAAGCTTTCCATCTGACTCAATAAATTTACCACTATATTCTGTGTTATCAAGTGCATTCATTATTTTCGCTAAACTTGTTCCTAAATTACTTCCAGATAGCTGAGTAAGTGTACCATCAGCAACTAAACTTCTAATATTTGCATCTATTTGATCAGATGTTGCTTTTTTATTCAAAACAGAATCTTTTAAATTTGTTAAATTTGTTAATTGATTATTATATAAAGGATTTGTTTTATCTAAATTATTAATACTTGCATCTATTTCTGCAACCATTTTTTCTTTTTGGCCCTTTAACTCATTTAAAGTAGATAATTTCATATTTTCTTTAAAATATGAAATTGCATCTTCTTTTTGTTGCTTTGTTAATGCTGGGTCCGAATTAATAACATTTTCAAGTACTTTTCTAGCTTTCATTTTATCTGCAGATTCTTCTATTCTATAATTTCCGTTTTCATCAAATATTCCTTTATCAATTCCATTTGCTACTGCTTCAGCATTAACTCTTTGTCTCCATTCAGCAGCTCTCTTATTAGCTTTTTCTTGTCTATAATCTGTTAATGCTTGTTTACCAATTTCATTTTCTTCAAACTTTTTAGTACCAGCAGCAATACTCTTTTTAATTCCACCTTTTGCAGATAATCCTGCCCAAATACCAGCGGCTCCTGAACCAGCAACACTAAGTCCATTACCAAAAGTTTTTAATCCTTTTCCAACCTTAGTGTCTTTTACTGGACCAAGATTACCAAATCCTTTTTTCCATAAACGTCTTCCTGCTAATGCACCTGTTACTGCTAAACCAGTACCTGCAGCACCTAATCCTACTGCTGCTGCACCAACTGCACCTATTTTTAAACCAGCAGTTTTAACTTTATCCCATGCATTTTGAGCAAGTTTACCAACTCCAGCCATTTCTCCAAGTCTACCTTTTATTCCACCACGTAATTTAACATCAACATTAAATATTTTCTTAATTAAGTCTGGTAAAATATGTATTACTTGTAATAAACCTATTAACATAAATACTCTTAAGAATCCTCTATAGAATGTAGATTTATCAGAAAAATTGTTTAAGAAATCAGGAAGTAATGATAAACCAAATATTAAGAATGATACAGTACCTATTTTAATAAATAATAATGTGAAAGTTGATATTACTTCTTTAAACCAGCGTTGTAATAAATCGCTTCCTGCGAATATAAATCCGCATAATACAATAGGAGCGATTAACTCAAGTAAACCAAGTTTAATTGTTCTTAATGCTGTATCCATACATAGTAATATTAATTGATAATCTAATACTACACCAACTATAGGTGAGATTAAAGTGTTATATTCAATATCATATTCACCATTAGTTTTAGAGTTAATAACATCATCTAATTTAGATATAAGATTTATATCTTCTTGTAAAGCCTTATTATATAAATTCCCACCAGAATTTGCGATTTTTTCAGAACTTACTGTATCTTTTGGATGACAGAATGAACTAAATGCATATGCTGCAAGTATTTGACCTGGATTAGATTGTTCTGAAGTATCCATACCTAAAACTAATTTTTCTACTAATTGATTACTTACAACATCATCTTGTAATTCATATAGCTTTTCAAATCCAATTGGTATTAATATAATCAAGAATACAGACAAAGCACAGTTAATAAATACTTTCTTTGCGCCTTTTTTCTTATCATCTAATACATCGGGATTAACTATTGCGCTTAATAATTTAATACCAAGAGCAAATAACATACATACACTTATAATTGTATAAATATTCCCAGATAATTCTTTAATTGATTTTTCACTAAAATATCTATTAGATGCAAGATCCATAAATACATTATATATATCTGGAATTATTGAATATACAGCTTGAGTTATATTAAAACTTAAGCTTCTAAATATATTAGCCATTTCTACTTCTCACCTCCTAATTACTTTTATTACTTTCAGTATTGCTTGTAGTATCATCTGTACTTGTACTAGTATCAGTAGTTTCATCTGCTCCACTAGTAGTATCGCCAGTTAAGATACATTTTAAATATCCAAGTTTATTTGAACCATTTGTTCCAAAATTTTCCATAAATATTTTTAATAATAATGGCATTACTAGTAATAATATAAATGCAATTAATCTCTTTGGAATACTCTTCTTAATCTTTTTCATAGCAGCTTCATCAGCGGCCATTACTACTTTTAAATAATCAAATCCTGTAAATATCATTAATAAGAATGGTGCTAGATATTTAACTATTGACCATAAATAAGTAAGTACTTTAATATCTGTACATTTTGGAACATATTTTGCTCTTTTCCATTCAATTTGTGCTAATGGATCATCAGAATATGTATAAATCTTTGATTCTTTAATATCATCTATTTCAGATTGAAGAATTCTTTTTCTATCTTCTAAATCTGATATTTTTGTTCTTCTATTATTTAATGCTGTATCATATCCATTATCTGACATACATGTTTCTAATGAATTTTGACAACTTGATAAGCATCCTTCTTTAGCACTTCCACTCATATGAGAACAGCTACCACATTTACTTGATATACATTCATTTTGTTTAGCATAACAAGTATCATGTGTATTCTTTTTATTTGTAATACAATTATCAAAATCAGTTGAACTTAATAAATTTGTCATATGAATAGATGCTGAACATAATCCTGAACATAAATCTGATTTTAATGTTTGTAAATAACTATCTATTATTTTAATTTCTTTTTCATTAGTAGTTATTTTTTTTGCTTCTAAATCCACATGATCTTGAATTCTTTGTTCACCAGAATTAACCATATAGTTATAAGCATCTGTTGCTTCATTAAAAAATGTTGTATATCTACTAAAAATATCAGACATATAAACACACGTAGCAGGGAATGATCCATTTTCTTTTGCTACTGATACGCATAATTTTGCATTGGTTGGTTCTACATAACCACTTGCCATAGTTGTCCAATAATCATAAAAAGATAACCATGTTTTCAAATATCTTCTTCTTGTATTTTTACAAGATTCTGATGCATCTTTATCTATTCCTTTATTAAGATCTTTAGAATAAAAAGCATATTTAATAAATGCACCTTGTTGTCCTTTTAAATCGCCATAATTATTTCCTGAAACGTTTGTATATTGTAGCCAATCATTTCCACACGCACTTTCCATCTCATTCATAACTTGTTCTAATAAAATTTTCCATTTTTGTGTATAAATGTCATTATAAATTTTAACAGGCTCATAATCATAATTATGTAATCCTTTATATGTATCATAAAAAATTGGAAATACAATCTTTTTTCCAGATTGTGCGTTTTCAACTAAATTTAGTAATTGATCTCCTGTTGCATTATCTCCATACCTGTAATTTAATAAATCTAAATAATATTGACTTTTTAAAAATTTAGAATAACCATTTTTAGTTGATTCTTCCAAATTAGCATTTTGTCCAACAGTTATATACTTTGGGCATTTACCTTTAAACAAATTAGAATCCTGTGCATCAGGAAATTTAATATTTTGAGTTTTTTCATATTTATTCCACGATGTAAATTTATATTTTTTTGTATCTGGATCTACTTCAAGAAACATAAAGCCAGTACTAGTTAATTGTTTACTAAATCTATCTACAACATAACTACTACCACTATTTCTAACTATATTACTTAAATTAACTTCACTATAATCATCATCCTCGTTAATTGTAAAATTATATTGTTTATCATTTACATAATCATAACTGCTAAAAGGAAGAGCATAATAACATTTAGTAACTGCACTAACTTTATTTATAAAACCAAAAAAAGTAAACAGTATTGATACTGTAAACAATAATAATTTTCTATTCTTTTTCATGTGATTATACACCACCCAATCCTACACTTAAAGTATACCATAATTAGTATTTTTAAACAATAAAAAAACTAAATTAAATAATTTAATTTAGTTTATCTATTCCATGTATCGCTTGAACCAGTATCTGTTACTTGAATTCCGTTACTTGGATCTGCATTATCCCAGCATTGAGCGAATCTATTGTTTTGAGTTTTTGCAATATTCTTCATTATTAAATTAACAAGTGCAGGTAATAATAAAATTATAATTGCAGAGATAACTCTATGTACAAATGGTTTTCTCTTCATTTTCATTTCTTTATCATCACCAGCGATAACTGCTTTAAAGAAATCTAATGATCCCCAAATAATTAAAGCAAATGGAACTGTGAATTGTAAAATTCTAATAATTAATCTTGCTGTTTGGAAAATAAATAAAGTTGAACTTCCACTAGCACAGAAATCACTACCAATACCATTAACTGTTGAAGATGCAGGATCTAAAATATTCATTAAAAATGTCATGTAAAAACCTCCTTTAACTACACTTATAATATCACTATTAATCTAAAAATGTCAATAAATAATACATAATTTTACATATTTAGTCTTCAATTATATAATCTTCACTTTTATGTGGTTCTTTTAATAATAAATCATTATAGTTTTGTTGTCTTAATACTTCATATACCATAATCGCAACTGTATTAGATAAATTAAGTGCGCGCACATTCTTTGACATAGGCATTCTCATGCATCTATCCAAATCATTTCTAAGTATTTCTTTAGGAAGACCAGAACTTTCTTTTCCAAATACTAAATATATGTTTTCATTTGAATCACTATAATCAAATGAAGTATGTGGTTTTTTACCATATCTAGTTAAATAATAAAATGTTCCTTCATTTTTTGATTTAAAATCTTCCCAATCAGGATATACTTCATAATTTAATTTATCCATGTAATTAGCGGAACTTCTTTTTAAATATTTCTCATCTAATGAAAATCCTAATGGTTCAATCAAATGTAATTTTGCATTAGTCGCAACCGCAGTTCTCATTATATTTCCTGTATTTCCAGGTATTTCTGGTTCAAATAAAACTATATTAATCATCTAGTATCTCTCCTTTTACTTCATTATCTATTAAAAATGCATTCGCATCATCTGTATCTAATTGCAATTCTAATTTTCCTTCTTCACTTAATTTAATATGAACATTATCAATTATTCCACCCTTTTTAGAATCTATTTTAACTCTTACTATTTGATCATCTGTATATCCTAAATTAGAAGCATATTCATATGACATATGAATATGTCTATTTTGAATAATAACTGAATCTCTAGTTATTACTTTATCACCATTAATTATCTCAATAGATGCTGCTTCATCTAGTTCTCCTGAATTACTTAATGGTGCGTCTATTCTTAAATAAACACAGTCAGTTTTAGATAACTCAACCTGTGTATCATTTCTTAAAGGTCCAATTACTCTAACATTTTCTATTATTCTATCATTGTTTCTTAAAGTAACTGTTTTATCAGATGCAAAATTAGGACTTTGACTTAATTCTTTTAAAGAGCCAAATTCTTCTTCACCAAATAATAATTCATAATCTACTTTACTTAAATGAATATGTCTTGCACTTACTGCAATATTTATTTTCATTTTCATCACCAATTTAATTATAAAGTAATATTTTTATTTAATCAATAATATTATTTATAAAGAAAGGAATGAAAAATATGAATAATACTTATTATCCAAATTATCAAACACAAACAGGATATCCAAATCAAGAATACGCTCCTACCGCTGGAAATACTTTATTTAATGAACAATCATATGTTGAAAACATATTAAGATTAAATAAAGGAAAAATGGGAAGATTTTATTGTTCTTTTCCAGATTCAAATGAATGGAGAGATACAGTATTTACCGGAATAATTGATGAAGCTGCTAGAGATCATCTAATAATTAATAATCCAAATACTGGTAAATGGTATTTAATATTAATGGTATATTTAAACTATGTAGAATTTGATGAACAAATTAACTATTTAACTTTTTAAAAAATTATTTAAAAAATAATTTTATCATGATATAATTTATTATGATAGAAGGTGTATATATGAAATTATGGATTATTATATTAATACTAATTATTATTTTATTTATTATTTTTATGCTGGTAAATTATATTTATAATAAATTTCAAGACTATATTATTAAAACTAATGAAGTTGAAGGTAAAATAGATGAAACTCTAAGAAATAAATATGATAATATATTAAAAATAAATAATATTATTAAAGAAAGAATTAAAACTAATAAAGAAATAGTTGATGACTTAGAAGAATTAAAAGATAAAGAACTTAGTAGTTTTGAAATGCATAGAATATTAACAGAAAAATATAATAAAATAGATTTTATTAGAAAACAATATAAAGAAGTAAGTACATCTGATGAAGTTAATAAATTATTTTATGAAATTAATGATATGGATGAATCATTAAATGCTTACATAAAATTCTATAATGAAAATATAGTAGGATATAATAAATTAATTAGAAAAGTGCCATATAATATAGTTGGTATTATATTAAAATATAAAGAAAAAATGTTCTTTGATGGTAAAGACTTAAATGATGAAAATATAAAAGACTTTAAATTATAAAATTTAAAGTCTTTTTATTTTAATACTTGCCAAAAACCAGTTTTGTCTGATCCAACTCTTTCTATTATTAAATTATCGATTAATATCTTAAAATTTCTCTTTATAGTTCTAACATTAACTCCAACAATTTCTGCTATTTTATTTTGGGTAATTTTATTATTATTAATAATTAATTCTATTATTTTATTTTGAATATCGCTTGTAACAAAATTACAATTTTTAATTATTTTATCTAAAGATGAATTTATTATTTTTAAAATAAATCTTATAAAAATATTTGCGTTACCATTATTATGGCATTCAGCTATTGAAGAATAGTATTCTTCTTGATTTAAATATATTTCTTCTTCTATAGGAATAAATTCAAATTTTTTATTATAACTTAATAACATTAATGAAACCCAAAATCTTGCAAGTCTTCCATTTCCATCTGAAAAAGGATGAATTGATACAAAATAATAATGAAATATTGATGATAGAAGAATCAAATTTAAATCACTAGTATTTAAGTATTCAAATAAACTCTTCATTAATGAAGGTACAAGCACTGAATCTGGTGCCATATATATTAATTTCTTATTTTTTTCTACACCTTCACCATGATTTCTATAACTACCATTATCCTCATCAAAATATTTATTTAAAACTTGATGAGCTTTTAATAAGTCAATTTCTTTTTTATAATCATATTCATTAATATGTTCATATGCTTCTATTGCATTTTTTACTTCTTGTACTTCATTTTTTACACCTAGTATTTGTTTATTTAAAGATATATTTTCAACATCAAACAAAGATAATGAATTAGCTTCTATTGCAAGTGATGAATGAATTGATCTAACTTTAGATTTTGATACCATATATTTTCTTTTTTGCTTATCATTAACCTCAATTAAATCTAGCTTATGATTAATTTCTTCTATGCCCTTTTTCATTTCATCATCTATATAAAATATAGGATTTACTTTATCATATAAATTCATCATATCACTCCTTGATTTATTAATATTATATCATAAATGTCACTGCAAATGTCACTGTATTTTTACCAATTTATTTCTTTTATTCCATTCTTTTTTAAAAATTCATTTGTTCTAGAAAAAGGTTTACTATTAAAGAAACCGTTCCTTGCAGAAAACGGAGATGGATGAGCAGATTCAATAACTAAATGAATAGGATTAGTTATTAAATCTTTTTTTAATCTAGCATTATTTCCCCATAATATAAATACAATAGGTTCTTCTCTTTCATTTAGTTTTTCTATTACTTTATCTGTGAATACATTCCATTTTAAATTTTTATGAGAATTTGGTTTATCTTTTTCCACAGTTAAACCAGTGTTAAGAAGCATAACTCCTTCTTTCACCCATGGAAGTAAATTACCATCAAGCATATTCTTTTCTATTCCTAAATCACTATATAATTCTTTATAAATATTTTTTAATGATGGTGGTATTGGTGTCTTTAAAGATGAGAATGCATATCCATGAGCTTCTCCTTCACCATGATATGGATCTTGACCTAATATAACTACTTTTACATCTTTATAATCTAATTTAAAAGCATTAAATATATCTTCTTTTTTAGGATATATAGTCTTTTCATTATATAAATTATTAATAGTATTAATTAATTCTCTAAAATAATCTTTATTTATTTCATCTTTTAATACTTTATCCCAATTATTATTAAACATAAAATCACTCTTTCAATTATTTCTTTAATTATAATAAATAATGTGTTATAATTCAAGTTAGAGGGGACAGGTATATGTTAAATAATTTTAGAAATAGTAGTATATATAATGCTGCGGTAAATTACGCAAGTTATATACATAAAAATGAAATGAGAAAAGGCACTAATGAACCATATGTATTTCATCCTATTAGAGTATCAAAACTAGTTGAAAGATATATGGAAGATGATAGAGATGTAGAAAACTATATTATCGCTGCGATATTACATGATACAGTAGAAGCAGAATATGATAAAAAAGATGAAGTATTAGGATATATAGAAAAAAGATTTGGAAGTAAAATTAAAAATATTGTGGAAAATTTAACAAATGAAAAAATATCAGTTGATATACTTGGAAAAGATAAATATTTAGCGTTAAAAATGAAAAATCTTGATGATAAAGACTTAATACTTAAACTATGTGATAGATTAGATAATGTAACTTGTTTAAAAGATGCATCTTATAGTTTTAATGATAAATATACAAGAGAAACAATATATATAATAAATGAATTATTATTAAGTAGAGATTTAAATTCAACACAGTTAGAAATTATGAATAAAATAATGATTGAATTAAAAGAAGTTTCTTTTAATAAATCTACATTATTAGATTTAAGAAAAATAATAGATAAATAAAAAACCTATCACTATTTGTGATAGGTTTCATTATTTAATATTTTAAATGATCTATATATTTGTTCTAAAAGCATAATTCTAAATAATTGATGTGGAAAAGTCATCTTTGAAAAAGATAACTTATAATTACTCATTTCTTTTATATCATTATGAAGTCCATAAGAACCTCCAATTATAAAAGTAATATCACTATTATTAATTAAAGTATCATTTATTTTTTTAGAAAAAGAAACAGAATCAATCATATTACCATCTATTTCTAGAGTTATTATATAATCTTTTTTATTAACATATTTTAATATACTATCTCTTTCTTTTTCTAAAGTCTTATTAATATCATAATCTTCATCATTTACTTCAATTAAATCTATTTTAGTATACTTAGATAATCTTTTTAAGTATTCATCTTTCGCATCTTTTAAATATTTTTCTTTTAATTTACCAACACATATTATTTTTATCATACTTCAATCACCATAGTAGGTTCATTTTGTCTCGCAACAATAATGTTCTTTACTTTTTTATTATTATCTTTTAATTTATTATTTAAAGTTTCTAAAGCTTTTTCTTCAGTATTATTCTTTTCAGATAAATGCGCAAGTACTATAGTCTTAGTATTATCTCCAATAAACTTACATAAATAATTACTACATTGTTCATTAGATAAATGTCCTTTATCTCCAAGTACTCTTTGTTGTAAAAAGTATGGATATGGTCCATTTTTAAGCATTAAAACATCATGATTACTTTCTAGTACATATAAATCTTTATTAGATAATAAATCAAAATATTTACTATTTAAATAACCTGTATCTGTTATATAAACCATTGAAGATTTATTATCTTTTAATATAAATCCCATTTGTTCACCAGCATCATGACTAGTTCTAATTAAATTAATTCTTAAGTCATTAATAATCGCACTATTATCTTGATATAATTCATATCTAAAATTACCTATTTCTTCTTCAAGAAGCATAAGTAATTTACTAGTAACATATATTAATGGATCATACTTTTTAATAAAAGTACTTAATCCATTAATATGATCTTTATGTATATGAGT
>AUXO016229204.1_pt1 | contig 12261 bp, 11 predicted proteins | sample 768731 | NCBI WGS metagenome assembly AUXO01 (sample SAMN02715735, study PRJNA202380) | gut metagenome | biome: sheep rumen | host: Ovis aries | place: New Zealand: Palmerston North | reverse complement strand
GTATTTTTTGCTATAATATTTTTAATGAATACAAGTATGAAAGGGGTATAAAAATGAGTTTACCTATATACGTGGTTGGACACAAACATCCGGACACAGATGCAATCTGCTCAGCCTTAGCGTTGGCTGCCCTGAAACAAAGACTGGGTCAGGATGTCGTAGCCGGACGGATCGGAAAGGTGAATCCAGAAACATCATTTATCCTGAAGAAAGTGGGTGTGGAACCACCGGTATACCTTTCCAGTGCGAAATGCACATTATCCGAGATCGATATTGATCCGGCCATTGTCGTCTATCATCAGGAAACAATCCGAGTAGCATGGGAATTCTGTGTGGACCATCATGTAAAGACGCTGTATGTGGTCGATGATCTTGGAAACTATATAGGTGTAGTGACAATCGGAGAGATTTCCAGGGTTCAGATGCAGGATCTGAATATTACCAAAGATTTATTGAAGGAGACACCATTGGATAATTTAATGGACGTTGTACATGGTGAATTTATTCATAAGGGAACATTGCCAAGAAGCGGCTATGTTCGTATCTTTGATAAAAAAGCAATGGAAAGAGATCTGGAAGGCGTGATCATGGTCCTTCGTGATCATGAAGATGAAATGATCAAAAGCATGGGTCGTGGCTGTTCGGTCATCGTGATTGCTGAAAACTATACACCGAGCGACTATATTATCCAGATGGCCAAACAAATGGGGGTAACGATGATCCGTACACCGTATAATACGATGAAGATTATCCAGATGATCTATCGTGCGATCCCGGTTGAACTGATCATGACGCCTAAAGACCAGGCTGTTTATTTCAACAGTACAGAGTATGTGGAAGACGTGGAAAAAGAAATGCTGAAAACACGGCACTCCAGTTATCCTGTTTTATCCTCCGGACGCTTAGTTGGTTCGGTTGCACGATATAATTTATTGAAATCCGAAAAGAAACGTTTTATTTTGGTAGATCACAATGAAAAGAAACAGACCATCGATGATATTGAAGAAGGTGAGGTCGTTGAGATCGTTGACCACCATCGCATCGGTGATATTGAAACCAGCAATCCGATCATGTTCAGAAACATGATCGTAGGAAGTACATGTACGATCGTGGAAATGATGTATCGGGAACGAGGACTGCGCATGTCGGATGAAGTGGCACAATTAGTCGCTTATGGTGTGATCAGTGATACGATGAATTTCCATTCTCCGACGTGTACCCAGATCGACCTGGATATGCGGGATCGTTTGGAAAAAGAGTATGGGCTTGATCTGCAGGCTATGGCAACAGATCTCTTTGAAAACACGGCAACCATCAAGGGAAAAGACTTTAAGAGCTTATTGTATAACGACACAAAGGAATATGCTCTTAACGGCAATCGTATCAATGTATCACAGGTGTTTACCTTTAACCTGAAGGATGTAGATGAGATCAAAGACGATTTCCTTGAATTCATGAAACAAGAAAACAAGAAATATAACTATGATCTGATGGTTATTGCGTTTACCAATATTGAAGGCAACGGTTCTAAATTCCTGTATGTCGGAAAACTTGCCAAGGATGTTGATAAAGCAGTTGAAAATTTTGAAAAGAACCAGTTCGTATCCAGAAAGAAACAGATCGTTCCGGGACTGGCACAGGCATTGTCCTAATGAGTGTTGAACAAAAACTGCTCCATTTTGTTTCGATCGATACACAGTCCGATGAAAGCTCACAGACAATACCGAGTACCATGAAACAGAAGGATCTGGCCAAGGTATTGGAGAAGATATGTATCGAGATTGGTTTTGATGAGGTGTTTGTTTCAAACAGTGGAATAGTCTATGCGACGCTGTATGGACAAAACGACCTTCCATCCGTCGGCTTTTGTGCACATATGGATACTGCTACGGAGCTGACAGGGGCTAATGTACGGCCACGTCGGATAAAGGAATACGATGGCAAAACGATTCGCTTAAATGATCAGTACAGCATGTCACCGGAAGATTTTCCGGTTCTGAAAACCGTAATCGGTCACGATCTGATCGTAACGGATGGAAATACATTATTAGGCGGGGATGATAAGGCAGGCATTGCGATCATTCTGCAGGCAGTGCAGGAAGTGATTCGTGAAGGGCTTCCTCATGGAAATGTCGTTGTGGTCTTTACTGTAGATGAGGAGATTGGCCGGGGCACAGATCATTTTGAACTGGACCGGTTTCAAGTGGACCATGCATATACGGTAGATGGAAGCAGGATTGATAATGTGGAATACGAAAATTTCAATGCTGCCAAAGCTGTCATCACCTTTACCGGGACTAGTATCCACCCGGGCGAAGGGAAAGGAAAACTGATCAATGCATCTTTAGCGGCGATGGATTATGCAAAAAGAGTGCCGAATGAAACCCCTTATAATACCGAAGGCCGCCAAGGATTTTATCATCTGGTGGAAATGAAAGGGTCGGTTGAGCAAGCCACATTGGTTTATTTGATCCGCGACCATCGTATGGATCGTTTTGAAAATCGCAAACAGATACTATCGGAGATCGTTGGACGTATGGATCCGATTTATCGAAATACCGTTTCCATTCAAATACAGGATCAGTATTATAACATGGATCGGTTTTTTGAAGGGGATCCCGCCACGGTTGAAAGAGCCAAGGCTGCGATCCGCGCTGTTGGATACAAACCGGTTTCCATTCCAGTACGCGGAGGGACAGACGGTGCGATGCTCAGTGCCAAGGGGTGTTTTTGTCCGAATCTGGGCACCGGTACCTACCATCACCATGGACGTTATGAATTTGCGTCGATCCGGCAAATGGAACAAATGGTGCAGATCTTAAAACATATCATGATCATATAGAGGAGGAATTATGAAAAGAGTTTTTCAGCTTTTACTTAGCCTTGCGATGACATTGACAATGCTGAGCCCAACCGTATTTGCCAAGGACAATAGTTTAAAGGTCCGGCAATACAAGCGGGAACAGGATGCCTTGTACACGACACTGACATTTCTGTATGTCGATGATACCATCTGGATGCAAATGGCAGAAAACATCATATATTATGATGATCTGGATGTGTCATCGAAAGAGGAGGCACAGGAATTTTTGCAGGATGCACTGGGAGATACCATAGATGAGTACAATGCCCAGGAAGGCGTATATTACTATCTGAACTATGAGGCAGATTGCGTCGTGGAAAACATCTCTGTAGATTATACAAAGGCGGATCTGAAGAAACTGGAGCTTGTGGAAGGTTTCGAGGACACGACGGAAAAGATCTATGTCAGTATGGAAAAAACCGGAAAGTCCTTGGAAAAAGAGAACTATAAGCTGGATGGGGAATACGATGGAAGGATCTTCATCAACGATGGAAAAGATGTGGAATCCGTATTAGCGTTCTATTGTGACGGAGACCGCGTTGCCGTGCAGACAGCAGAAAATACCATGTATTATGACGATCTAAATGTATCCGATGCCCAGCAGGCTCAGAATCAATTTGGACCAACCTTTGATGAATATGCTGCCCAATACGAAGGTGTCAAGGGGGTTCACTATACCATTGTTTACCAGGACGACAGTTTAGTAGAGGAAATCTCTGTCGATTACAACCAGGTGGACATGGATGATGTAAAGAATATTGAAGGATTTAATTTTAACGGTTCACAGGATGCCGACTATATCAGTATGAAAAAGACATTAGAGACATTAGAATCCAGTGGTTACAGAGAGGTTCCGGATTTCTCTTTTGTACTAGAGTAAATAGGGAGTGCAAATGAAAAGAGTTTTAAAGACGATCATCAGCCTGTTCATGGCTGTAATGATGATCAACCCGGCAGTATATGCCAAAGATGATGTAAAGATGCGTTCATATACCAAAGAATCAGATAATGTGTATTCAACATTGGTTTTTATCTATGTTGGCGATGAAGTATGGATGCAGACAGCTGAAAATGTATTATATTATGATGATTTCGATCTTTCCGGACCGGAGGATGCCAAAGAGCAGATCGGCAGCCAGCTGGAAAGTACGCAGGCACAGTACGATGCGATCGACGGAACTACGTATGAATTGATTTATGAAGATGATTACATGATGGAGCGTATTGCGGTCTATTATGATGAAGTAGATCTGAAGGATATGCAGGGAGTCGATGGCTTTGATTCCGATGGTAACGTTGATGCGGATTTTGTCAGTATGGATAAAACCGATCAGATGCTGCAGGATGAAGGTTATGAAAAGGGTGAAGAATACACTGTACGTATCTTTACCAGCCATGAAAATCATGTAGATTCTACATTGATGTTCTTCTGCGATGGAGACCGTGTGGTAATGCAGACAACGGAAAATGTGATCATGTATGATGATATCGATGGTGTCAGCAATGCCCAGGAAGCTGAAGATGTCATTGGTCCGCAGATGGAAGATTATGCAGCACAATATGATGGCGTGGACGGAGTAGTCTATGCACTGACTTATGAAGAAGACCGTGTTCTTGAAAGCATTGAAGTGAATTATGATGAGATCGATATGGAAGATGTACAGAATATCGAAGGCTTCAATTATGAGGGCAGCAAGGATGCTACTTATATCAGCATGAAAAAGACCTTATCAACGTTGAAAAGTCAGGGATATAAAGAATTTACGGATTTCTAATCAACCTATGATATACTATAAGTAATCATATAGGAGGTTTGAACTATGAAAAGATTTATTCGCTTGCTGGCAGGATTATTTCTGGCATTGGCAATGGTAGCTTGTGGTGGAAAAGCAGAAACAACGACAAGAACTTTTACGCAGACTACTAATAATGTTGAATCGACATTGGTATTTACGTGCGAAGGGGATAAAGTTGTTAAGCAGACCGCTAAAAATGTCATGAAATATGAAGATTTCGGTTTGAAAGACAAAGATGAAGCAAAGGAATTGATCGAACCACAATTAGAAGATTATGCGAAACAATACGAAGGTATTGATGGCGTTACATATGAACTGGATTTCCAGGATGACCGCGTGGTTGAAAACATTTCTGTTGACTATACCGTTGCCAGTCTAAGTGATCTGAAAGACATTCAAGGCTTTACAATGGATGACAACGACGGCAAAGCAAACTTTGTGAGCATGGAGAAAACATTGGAAACTCTGGAAGCACAAGGTTACGAAGAGGTAAAATAAACACAAAGACAAAGAAGGATCGTCTGATCCTTCTTTTTTTATTGGAGATGGAGAACGTCTCTGGCATACGCAACGCTTTGGGCTACGCAGTCCTGTTCGTATTGGATCGTTTGTTCGTGTGTTTCCTTGCGGTCGATATAAAGCTCCAGGAAGGCGTGGCCGTTAAAGCCGGCTTGATCCAGGATCTCCTTGACTTTGTTGAAGTTGACCATTCCTTGTCCTAATGGAACCCCATAGATGATATCTCCTGAGGGATCGAGCTTGACGATATAATCCTTGATATGTACTTGTTTGGCATAAGGAGCCAAGGTAGAAACGACTTCTTCGGTCGGTGTAATAAAGCAGGTGGAATTGCACGTATCGATCACAGCTCCGAAATGCGGGTCGTTGACTCCTTCGATGATTGCCTTGACTTCCTGGATCGTGATGACCTTGGTATTTTCAATACCAATCTCTACACCATATGCATTTGCAATCTGCATCAGCTTTTTCATCGTCTCTATACCATTTTGAACTTGTTTGTCAAGATTGGTTGTACGGTCCATATCCCAGCCGACCCGTAATATTTTGGCACCAAGCAGATGACAGATCTCCAGCATTCTTTTAAAATATTCTTGATCGACGCCACGGGCTCCGACCTCAACGTCTATTTTTTCTTTGTCCAGATGTTCTTTGATTTCCAGTATCTGTGCATCGCTTAATGTGTGAAGCTCGATATTGTTGCATAAAAGTACAGCATGCAGCTTAAACCGAACGCACTGGTCGATCAATGCATGCACATCCATCGGATCCTTTGGTCGATAATAAGGGCGTCCTATGGCCCATCGATAAGCAAAAGATCCCATTCCCAGTTTCATTATGATTCCTCTTTTCTTTTTTCATTATATTAAAAAGGATGAGAATTTAACATATGAAAAATGAGTATTTGTATATCCTATTAAATTGATTCCACTATTTCTTTTTTTTATGGAATACTGTAAAATAACAAGTTGAAGTAGGTGAGAATATGGATTATATGAAAGAAGCAATCCGTTGTCATAAAGAATGGAACGGAAAACTGGAAACAGTTCCGAAGATGAAAATTGAAACAAAAGACGATTTGTCTGTTGCGTACACACCGGGTGTTGCGGCCCCTTGTTTGGAAATTGCCAAGGATCCAGCATTGAGCTACACATACACCGGAAGATCCAATACTGTGGCGGTCATCAGTGATGGTTCGGCTGTCCTGGGTTTGGGAAATATCGGAGGACTGGCCGGCATGCCGGTCATGGAAGGAAAGTGTGTTCTATTTAAAGCCTTATCTGGGCTGAACGCCATCCCTTTATGTCTGAATACACAGGACACGGATGAAATCGTTAAAATCGTACAGGCGCTGGAGCCTAGCTTTGGCGGTATCAATCTGGAGGATATCGCAGCGCCTCGCTGTTTTGAAGTAGAAGCAAGATTAAAAGAAACGATGCAGATCCCGGTATTCCATGATGATCAGCATGGAACGGCGATTGTTGTATGTGCAGCCTTGGTCAATGCGCTGAAGATCGTGAAAAAAGATGATCCAACGATTGTGATCAATGGCGCCGGTTCCGCCGGTTGCGCTATTGCCAAGCTGATCCTGGATATGGGATTGGGACAGGTGATCCTGTTAAACAGCAAAGGCATCCTGCACGAGGGAATGAAATTATCTTCTATGCAGAAACAACTGATGCCGCGCATCAATCCAAACCACATTCAGGGGGGCTTGAAAGAAGCTATTGCTGATGCCGATGTATTTATCGGTGTCAGTGTCGGACACATTCTGACCAAGGAAATGGTACAGACGATGCATGAGGATGCCATCGTATTGGCTATGGCTAATCCGATCCCGGAGATTGAACCGGAGCAGGCTCTGGCCGGCGGGGCTCGTATTGTCGGCACCGGACGGAGCGATCATCCGAACCAGATCAACAATCTTCTGGCATTCCCCGGCATTTTTAAAGGTGCCATGGATGTCAGGGCCCGTTGTATCAACGAACCGATGAAACAGGCGGCTGTCATGGCAATCGCTTCCTTGGTCAAGGAAGAACAGCTCAATGAGCAGCACATTATTGCCTCAGCATTGGATGCCGGAGTGGCAGATGTTGTGGCGAAAGCAGTAGGAAAGGCTGCAATCGATTCAGGCGTCTGCGGTGAGTAACTATGGAAAAGGTAGGATTGGTCGTTGAAGGCGGTGGAACCAAAGCCGCCTATTCAGCCGGTGCATTAAAGTGTTTTCTGGAACATAAGATTTATACGCCCTACGCTGTCGGTATATCCGCCGGCAGTGAGCTGTTGACATCGTATGTAGCCAGACAGACACATCGTATGGAAATCACCGGTATTGATGCGCCTTGTCAGAAAGGCGTTGTCGGATTACGGCCCTTGATCAAGGAGCGCAGTGCTTTTGGGATCGAGGCAACCTATCAGTTTATTGAATCGCAGGCTCCTTTAGATCTGGAGGCTCTGCATTCTAGTTCCACCAAAATGGAAATAGGTCTGTATGATGTGAAAACACATGAGGTTCGTTATTATGACCAGTCATATGTGGATAAAGAACAGACATTGGTGCGGGCAAGCTGTGCTTTGCTGATCCTTTGTCCGACCTATCAGTTTTTAGGTAGAGAAGTGATGGATGCGGGCCTGATCGATATGATCAGCATCTGCCAGAGCATTTACCATGGAAATGAAAAACATATCATACTGTCGACCAAGGAAGAAGGTTATGTGCGCAAACCGGCTCCGAGCTATCAGTTGTGGCTGGCTAAGCATATGTATCATGATGATCATATTGTAGAAGATCTCAGAAAACGTCATGAACGGTATAATGAGCAATGGGCCGTCATCGAAGAACTGAAACAGGAGGGCAAAGCTCTCGTTCTGCGGCCGAGCAAGGATCTTGGAGTAACCCGCTATACAACGGATCCGGCTAAATTGCGACCATGGTTCCAGTTAGGTTATGATGAAACGGAAGCCCGTATAGACGAAATCAAAGCGTTTTGCGGGATAGAATAAAGAATCCTTTAGGAGAATATGGTACAATAATTCTATGAAAAAATTTTTATACAGATTCATATTGTTGATTTGTATCGGCGTATTTGGATTCAGCGCTTATCAGCTGTATACAATTTATGCTGAAAAACATCAGGTAGAAAAAGAAAACAACACATATACGGAAATGGCAACATCGAAAAAAGAGGATCATAAAGAACTGGATCCGGACTGGGAAGCCTTACGTGCGGAAAACGGCGAGATTATCGGCTGGATCTATGTACCGGACTGTGGGGATATTTCCTTTCCGGTCGTTCAAACGACGGATAACTCATATTATCTGAATCATACGGTCAGTCGTGCCGATAATATCCGGGGTGCTATATTCCTGGATTATGCAGCCGATCCGTATTTCACGGACGATAATTCCATTATTTATGGACATTCGGTTGACGAAGGTGGAATGTTCACCGATCTGAAAAAGTTTGCGGATGAATCGTATTTTGATTCTCATCCGAATTTCTACTTGTTGACGCCGTCCGGTAACTATATCTGTCACGTATTTGTCTTTTCCAAGACGACGGATTCGTCCGTATACTATACAACCAATTTCGGGGATTATCCGGAAGAAGTGATTGAAAATATGCGTGCTCAGGCTACATATTACAATGATGTGGATACCAGTCTGCCGATGGTGACATTATCCACTTGTAATCTGGACTATGGTTTTAACAGCGATCAGCGTTATGTTCTGGTCGGCGTTTTAGAACCAACGGATGAGCCGATTATGTTAGAAGATTAACTGGAGATAGTTTTGATAAGGTTTTTATTATGAGAATTTGTATTGTAACAGGCGGAACAGGGGGTCATATTTATCCGGCACTTGCGTTGGCGGATTCTTTTCGACGCCTTTATCCGAAATGTAAAATATTGTTTATAGGAAATGATGACCGTATGGAGGCTAGCGTCATACCGGCTGCCGGTTACGACTTCAGATCCCTGCATACATCCGGTCTGGTGGGAAATATCATCCAAAAAGGCCGGGCTGTTGCACAGCTGGTGAAAGCACGCGGCATTGCCAAGGGATATCTGCGTGATTTTGCCCCGGATATCGTGATTGGTTTTGGTGGCTATGTCAGTGCCCCGGTTATGATGGCAGCAGCAGCTTTGAAGATCCCGACTATGATCCATGAACAGAATTCCATTGTCGGTAAATCCAATCAGCTGGTTATGAATAAAGTGGATGCCATCGTTACGTGCTATGAAAAATGTGAAGAGGTGTTTCCGAAAGAGAAGGTACACCTGTTGGGAAATCCGCGGGCTACTACCGCAAAAGAGTCGGTTTTCGATCCGGATTATTTTGCATCTTTAGGATTGGAACCGGGGAAGAAGACGATCTTGATCATGATGGGCTCATTGGGCTCAAGCAGTGTCAATGAGCTGATGACCAATGCGCTAAAGAATCTGGATCCATCTTTACAGTTTATTTACGCTTGCGGAAAAGACAACAGTGAGAATCTGCACTTGTTTGATGACCAGCCGGCTGTACATGTCGTGGATTTTGTCGATTCGTTAAAAGTATACAAGGGCATTGACGGATTGATTTGTCGGGCCGGGGCAACGACCATTGCGGAATTGACCAGTCTTGGGATTCCGGCCATCTTGATCCCATCACCTTATGTGGCAAACAACCATCAGTTTTACAATGCCAGCGTCCTTGTGGATGCCGGAGCTGCCTCTATGATCGAGGAAAAAGATTTAAATGAAAAGACTTTGCATGATGCGATAGAAAATCTGTTTCTGGATCCGGAGCAATGGGAGAAAACGGCGCAGAATGCCCGTAAGCTCGGCAAGCCGGCGGCAGCCTATGATATTATACGATTATGTGAATCACTAATAAAATAGTAGGAGTGAGAATATGGATATATTAAACCGATTGGAAACGTATGCAAAGGTTCTGAGCCAGGAACCAATGCGGAAACATACCACATATCATATTGGTGGTAATGTCGATTACTATATATACCCGAATGATATATTAGCTTTGATGAATGTGGTGGATTTGTTAAAAGAACAACAGATTCCTTTTCATGTATTAGGCAGAGGATCCAACGTTCTTTTTGGCGATGAGCCCTATCATGGAGCCATAATCAATTTAGATAAAACATTCAATGATTATTATATTGAAGAAAATGGAAAGGTGACCGTACAGGCTGGATGCTCGATCATCAATCTGGCTGTGGAAACCGCCAAACGAGGCTTATCCGGACTCGAGTTTGCCAGTGGTATCCCGGGCTCTGTAGGGGGAGCCTTGTTCATGAATGCCGGGGCTTATAAGTCGGATATGTCGGCTGTCGTTACGGAAGTCTGTGTCTACAAGGACAATTCGATCGTATGGCTTTCGAAAGAACAGCTGGAGTTCGCTTACCGTCATTCCATTTTTCAAAAACAGCGTGACTGGGTAATCTTAGCCTGTCGTATGCAGCTGAAACCGGCCAACGTCTATGAGATCCAGGCTTTGATAGAATCACGACGTCAGCGTCGTATTGCCAGTCAGCCATTGGATAAACCATGTGCCGGCAGCGTGTTCCGTAATCCAAAGCAGATGCCTGCATGGAAGATCATTGATGAGATGGGGTATCGGGGCTATCAAATCGGCGGAGCCCGTATATCGGATAAGCACAGCAATTTTATTGTAAATGAAAACGATCAGGCCACAGCACACGATGTAATGGCATTGATCGACATGATCAAAACACAAGCCAAAAAAGAATTTGATATCGATCTGATCACAGAAGTGGAGCAGTTGAATTGGAAAAAGTAAAAAAGAAAAAGAAGAAACATCCGATGACCTTGCGTTCGAGTGCAATCGTCAGTGCTATATTATTGATTCTGTCAAGCTTTCTTGTTTATTATTTTTCTTTTGACTCACAGGCGCATGTCTTAAGCTGCACTGGAAATTATTATCTGACAGACTCTCAGGTCTATGACCTGGCACAGGTGGATACCAATACCAGGCTGTGGCTGGTGCCTAGCCGTCTTTTCTCGCATCGCATCAAGGAAATGCCACTGGTAGATTCTGTGAAGATCCATAAAAAACAAGGAAAACTGCAGTTTGAAGTCAAGGAAAAGACTGTCATCGGCTATTATGTCAAAGACAATCAGAACTACATGGTGACCATGGACAACGAAGCCATTCCCATCGAAGAGGAATACTTGAAGATGATCATCCATTTTCCTTTGTTGAATGGATTCAGTGATGACCAGATTGCTTCGATCTGCAGTGAATTCAAAAAACATGAAAAGGATCTGAACCGGAATGTGATTGAAAAAATTGCGGAAATGGTTCCATACCAAACATCTTTTGATGACAATATGATTAAAATGACCATGCAGGATGGCAATGTCGTATATACCAATATCAGCAGTTTGATCATGATGTCAAAATATCAGGCGATGTTGACAGAGCTTCATGGGAATTATGTCTGTCTGCTTCTGGATGCTTCCAATTCAGCAATTGAAAAAGTGAATTGTGATGATCTTAATTCAACCACAAAGGATAAAGAAGAAGAGCAGAAGGAAAAGAAGACGAAAAAGAAAAAGACAGACCAGAGCGAAGAGGATACAGAACCGAAAGAGACGCAGGAACAAAAACCTACGGAACAAACCGAACAGGAGCCTGAAGTGGATGCGGAAGGCTGGACATACGATGAATCTACAGGTTTGTATTACAACATCTATTCCGGTCTGTATGTTGATCCAAGCAGCGGAATCCAGTATGTCTGGAATGAAATGACACAGACATTTGATGTATACACAGATACGACCGATATCTATAGTGGGTATGAGGACTATTCGCAGCAAGGTATCTATGCGGATCCATACGCGACATATGATTATTATGGGCAGATCGACCCGTATACCGGAATCTATTATTAATGAGAGGAAAGCATCTTTCCTCTTTTTTTTACATCTCTAAATTATGTATAATAGACTTAACAATCAATAGGGAGAAAAGCGTATGGAACAACTATTTACCAATGATATTATATTGGCATGGCTACAATACTTTGCGAAAAACACAACAGTCGATCTGGAAAAGGT
>AUXO010102826.1_pt1 | contig 12261 bp, 10 predicted proteins | sample 768731 | NCBI WGS metagenome assembly AUXO01 (sample SAMN02715735, study PRJNA202380) | gut metagenome | biome: sheep rumen | host: Ovis aries | place: New Zealand: Palmerston North | reverse complement strand
TGGAAACCAAATCAGCTTCAAAGTTGATAGAACATTCTCAAGAGAATATGGATTTGACAAGGCTTATTGCTTATGTCTTGACTTAACAGCTGATGCTACAAGTGCTGAACCTCCTATCCAAATGTTCACACTTAAGGGTGGTGACTTCATTACTAACAAATTCCCAGGTGTTGGTGGTCTTGATGGACTTAGCTCAGGTGTTGTTTCTAGCCCTGTTGCAGGTTCTAAGTTAATCAACTGGGGTTACAGTGGTGTAGGTGTATTCAATCCTTACAGAAGCTTTATCCTAAGAGAACTTTAATTAAATTAAATTTATAAATAAGATTTTACTATAAAATAAGATAAGGTAAGGGAGACTAGTTTTCTCCCTTACTCATTTTTAATATAACTTAATGAATTAATATGGAAAATAGTAAAGGACTAAATTCTTAGAATGTTCTCGTTTTGAGAAGTGTATATGGAAAAGTCGGAATGACTTATTATATAAATCCAGCAAGAGATAAATACGGACACTATCCAGATTGTGTTAAGCCTGTAGATTCTAATGGAGACATGATTCTATCAGATGCTGAAAGAAATGACCCAAATAGAAAGTATTTTGTTCCAGAGAATAAAATGTTTAAAGTAGTAGACGGTCAAGTTTTCCATTTAGATGCTGACCACCAAGATGAATGGAATGAGTGGTTAGCAATTAAAAATTGTCCCTTCATTGCACCAAGTCGTTTTGCTAAAGACGAAAACGGTAATTATTTGATTGACGGAACAATGGACCTTAAATCAAGATCTCCTCGTTATGGAGTGGCAGAATTATATGTTGATATGCCAGGAGTAGAATCCGCTAATAAAAATTCTAGAAAGAAGAAAATTCACCAGGCATGTGAATTTATATTTACTGACCCAAGAGGAGCAGAAGGACACTTAATAATGGCACGTTTATTAGGAAAGGCTATGAAAAATATGCCAGAAGCTGATGTAGAAAACTTCCTTTTAGATGTTGCTGAAAAGAATCCTGATAAAATTATAGGACTATATACAGGTGGTGACACTAACCTTAGAATATTATTTGCAGATGCTCGTGATAAGAAAGTTATTCTTATTAAGAACAAATTATATGTTTATGGAGATCAATATGTTTTAGGAGCAACGGATGAAGCCGTTATTTCTTGGATGAAGAATCCTAAGAATAAAAATGTACTAGACTTAATTCAAAGAGATACATACCCAGATATGTATGAAACGGAAAGAATTAATTCCGATATAGTCGACGAAGTTATTCCTTTAAGTCAGGAAAAAGAAGTCGACCCAACTATTGAAAATGCCATTAAACAGGCAAGAACAAATAAAAAGTAATAAACAATGACAGCCAGACAAGTTTATGAAGGTGTTTTAATCGAATTAAATAAAGTACAAGCACCAAGCTTGTTACTGGAAGATTTTAATTACCTATTTAATAAAGCTATTTACCAATACGTTAATAAAAAATATAATGTATATGATGTAAATCAGCAAACAACTGATGATGTAAGCGTATTAAAAAGTTCTGTTATTCTTGAACCTATTAAACCTTCCAAATATAACAAAGAAGGTGGAATGTGGAATAAAAAAGATGGAACAGATAAAGTAGTTAGAAGAAACGCTTTATTAGGAGCTGTTTATGAATTTGCATTACCTATGGATTATTTACATTTATTAAATTGTGTATGTAATTTTAAAGTTAATAAAACTTTTAAATGTTATAATAAAGGTGATTATGTACAATTTGCAGCTAAGAGATTGACTGCGGATGCTTGGTCTCAAATTATTAATAATTTCTATATGAGACCAATGTATAAAAGACCTTATTACTACATACATAATATAAATACCAACAGTGTTATTCCTACTGACCCAATTGAAAACGAAAATCCAAATCAAAATAAAACATTTGGAAGAGATATGAATGGGGAATATGAAGTAACTGCACCAGAAGGAACTGGTACAATTGATATTAAAACTAATTTCCCAAGAAATATATCTATCGAAGGTATAGAAGGAGATGTCAGTTTAGTTGAAAAACCTGCTGCACATAGAATTGCAAATCCTACTACAGTAAGACTTGAAATACGTTATGGTAAAGATAATTCTCTTTTTGAATTAACCGATATTATGGTAGACTATATTAAAGCACCACAACATATTCGTTTAACTCAAGAACAATTAGACTTAACCGAAGATACATCACAGATTATGGAATTCCCAGATTATATATGTCAAGAGATTATTAATGAGCTGGTAACTATTGTCATGGAGAACTCAGGAGATCAAATCCTAACTTCTCGTATGCCAAACCATCAAGCAGTTAGTACGTCTATCGCCAACCCAGCTCAGGCATAGGCACAACCTAGTAAAAAATAATTAACTTATGTTTAAATTTAGTACAAACACTTTAATTAACTCCCTGTTCGTTCCTGGATTTGCTGGAGTTAGCGCAGCTGAAGGTGCTGATGCAATTAAAGATCATAGAAGATTTTGGGTAGAAACTAAAGGTGAAGAAAAGATTTTAAGAATTGCTAAACATTTTAAATTTAACAAGAAAAATGTTGTAGCTGCTTATAAGAGAGCTTGGGAAGCACCTCAACTTTTCAAAGTAACTTTCGACCTTTCTACTATTATTTCTAAATATGATAATCCTAACACAATTTCTGTAGCAGAAACTGAAGGAACAGGTCGTATTGAGTTATATGTTAGATTATCTGGTTCACAGAATTCTTACTACGCAAATGACTTCGTATTTAAAGGAAAACCATTCTTTGTAGAATTCCCTATTAAGAAAGGTGATACTGAAGAAGTTCTTGCTAAGAGAATTGCTAGAATCGCTAAAAAATACCAAAACATGGTATATGAATTCCCACAAATCAGAGTTTATGCTTCTGATGATAAGGGAGAACCATCTGAAAGTGGTAAGTTTGTAACTGTAGCTGGAACAGACGAATACCAAGTAATCCATAAAGCTGAATTACAATGGTATAATGAAACAGCTATGTCTTACGACTGCTGCGCATCTTTTGGTGCTTTTGAAGAAGAAAACAAAGGTGCTTTAGTATTACAAGGACACGAAGGATTTGGAACATATCGTCAAATCATTAAAGACCTTAGACTTCCTACAGCTGCTAATACACGTTGGAACAGAATCGTTATCGATGAAGCTCCTATCTTTGGTGGACACTATAATCAGTACACCATTAAGATGTGTGTTAACAGAGGTATTATGGGTTCTGATGCCGTTGGTGAAGTAACCAAATCTTTAACAACTCATGTATTCTATGTATTAGATGGTGAAGTTTCACAAGCTTTCGAAGCTGCTCTTAAAGAAGTTATCGGAGAAGATGCTATCCAAGAAGTTGTAGATAAAGACTATGACGACTATGTGAAGATGTCTGAAAAAGACGTTGAAGCTGCTTTCGACGATGCTAAAGTAACAAGAGACGTACAAGAAGAAGCTCATGGTTCAGCAAATGAAAATAATACTGATATTACAGCTGCTCCTAATGCTTTAGAAGAAGGTAAGAGACAACCTACTGGAGTAGAAACTGAAGTCACAGGTTCTGAAGAAGGCGGTGACAACGAAGGTGGAGACGACACTGGTGAAGGTGGAAACTAATTTTTAATCTATTATAGGGAGGCGAGGACTAAACAGTCTCCGCCTCTTTTTTATTGAATATGGCGATAGTTAGTAAAATAGCATCTGCTGTCTACAATGATGTAGTTGGCGGATTAAGAGGGTATCATACAAGTTTTTCAATGTCTTTAGAACAGCTTGAAGACGAAGTAGTTACTACTCGATTACAGTTAATTAAAGAGTATTCCTTAAAAGGAATATTGTCAACTAAAGATTTACTAATAGCTATAAATTGTATTGAAGTCGATTGTAAAGATTTAGATAGATGTAAATGTGATACTAACTATACAGGAAAACCAGTAGCTCATTTTTAGATTCCACAACTAATAGATTTAGGAGATGCTGCCATAGAATATATAGGTTCTACTGATAGATAGCAACCATTTGTATGGTATACTTCTTCTTATGTGTGGAATTACTATCATAAATACAGAAAAAGAGGAAAATAGAAACCATTTGTTTATATTGACTTAACTCCTAACGAGGACGGAATGTTAGACGGATTTATTTTTAATGCGCCTATGATTGAGTAGATTTCAATTGTTGCCATATTTAAAGATCCAAGACAATTAGAACAATATGGTTGTTGTGATACTATAAATGATGAAAATATTTCCTCTATTGATAATGAAACCTAGAAAAGATTGACTGAACAGAAGATAAGATATTATAGACAATTGGCACCACCTAATCTGCCTAATGATTAGGCTTACTCAAATGGATAAGTTTAATAATTTTCACTATGCGATGTATTTAGCCAATTAGCTCTATGACTTAAATATCTTACCTGACAATTTCGAAGAAATTGGTTTAGTAGCATGGAATCAAATTGGCAATAAAAGAAATAGATTATATAGAATTTGTCTTGAGGTCTCTCCTCAAAATAATTCAGTTGAACTCCCTTCTAATTGTGATGAAATAGAGGCAGTAACTTACGGGTTCGAAGATTGGAATTATACATCAAGCACATTACCAAATGGTGATTATAATTCTCAATTTGTAGAATCATATATAGAAAGTAAAAAGGCTTTTAAAGATCCTTTATATGTCTCTGGTCGTTATGTTAAATACACAAGAGTAGGTGATACCCTTTATTTAGATCAAAGTTACGGAGGAAAAGTTAATATATTATATAAAGGAGAAATATTAGATGAAGAAGGACTTCCTCAAATTACAGATAAGGAAGCGTTAGCTATAGCAACTTTTTGTGCTTATTTAACTAAATTTAAAGAAGGATTGAGAACAAACAATCCTAATACAATTAAATTTTCTCAAGAATTAGAGAGAAAATGGTATACCTAGTGTGATGAGGCAAGAGTCCCAGATTACATTTCACAAAATGAAATGAATGAAATATTAGATGCTAAGACTTCTTGGAATAGAAAGATATTTAATAAATCATTAAAACCTACTAAATAATATGACAGCATTAGAGAGACGTCTTAAGAAATAGTAGGAAAGAAAAGCAAAAAAAGAGTATTTTGTACAAAATGTTATAAATGTTGAAAGACATATTTTAGAAGAACATTGTGGAAATATTCTTGGTGCGACTTTAACTATTTCAGTAGATTCTGATTAGGAATTACAGAATGCAATAGGACAAATAATTTCAGACCAAACAGGAATCATTAAATAATGGCAATAAAGAAAATAGCATGTGACTTAGTTGTTAATGGTAATATTACAACTACGGGTATAATTGCTCCTGGTAAAGAGGGATTCTTTAAGTCAGATGGTACTGTTGTAGATATTGAAGGAGGACTTATTTCCAATGCCACTATTGATAAAGAGGTAACCGAATCAGGAGTCATTATAAGAGAAGATATTGTTTTTACTAATGCTGCTGGACAAGAAGTGTTCAGAATAGACGGTTCTGATTTTCTAAAAGATGGTATGGTACAAGATGTTGAAATAAAGAGTATTGGACAAGAAGATGGGACTACCGTTAATTGTTTAGTAGTAACTTTCAACACCGATGCTGGAAACAGGGTAATTACTTTGCCATTAGATTAGTTGCTAAACCCTGATGATTATTATACCAAAAGGGAAGTAGACCAACGAATCTAGGATAAAATCGATTCCGAAATAGCAGTAATAGAAGGACAACATCAACTTATTTGGAATGCAATAGATGAATTAAGAGAAATAAAAGCAGATAAAACCATGTTAGAATGGAAAGACGAATAATTTAAAAAATCATTAATTTATGTACGTAAAATTTATAAAAGGCAATTATGCCACATATGTAGAAGGAAAGGCTACTTATGATGCAGATGGTTCTATATTCTTCGCCAAAGATAAGGGAGTTATCTATACAGGAGGAGTAGAGTATGGATTAGGAGAGGAAGTTAGAGAAATACTTTCTGAAACATTAGGAGGATATGCTGATATTTCAGGAGGAGATACTGCCTGGGAACAATGGTTAGCAAATCCTAAGATAGTTGCTGAAAAAGTAGCATTTTCTAGTAATAAATTTAGTGGAAGTGTTGATAATGTAGCAGAAGCATTAGATGAATTAAAAGATAATATTGATGCTGTTGGAGGAGAAGCTAAAAGTTATACTTTAAGAGATGTAACAGAAACAGAAAGCAATCTTCCTAATAATGTATTTAAACGTTATCGTTTAGAATAGACAGTAAATGAAGTTACTACTACTGTAGGAGATCCAGTAGATATTTTAAAAGATAATTCTTTATTAGCTGCAAAATTATCAACAGCAGATGCTACTTGGAATGGAACAGCTATTGTTGATGGAACTGGTGCTGATGCATTAGTATTAGTTTATCAAGATGCAAATGGACAAGCTCAAGTTGTAGCTATTCCTGTAGGAGACTTTTTAAGAGAAAATGAATTTAAAGATGGTCTTAATGTAAATAATAATGGAGAAGTATCAGTTAAATTATCTACAAATACTGAATCTCAAAAATATTTAACTTTAGAGACTATTTCTGGTTCAAATGCAGCTATTAAAGTAACTGGAATTGATGCTGCTATTGCTACTGCTACATAGAATTTAGCTATTTCTGCAGCCGGAGATACTTATGTAAATGCTGCAGTTGATGCTTCTAATAATAAAAAGATTAATGTTTCTGCAACCCAAAAAACAATTACTTCATTAGGATTAGCTGACACAGCTTTACAAGGAGTAGATACCACAGCTTCTGGAGAAAAAGTTAAAGTAACTTTAGGTAAAAGTGGTAAAAATGTTACAGTAAGTGTTGATGAAACAGCTCTTAATTAGGCATTAACTGGTTTAGGAGATGATAAAACCGATAAAGTTAGCAATGCTACAGCAGGAAACTTTGCGGGATTAGATGCTAATGGAAATCTAACTGATTCTGGTAAAAAAGCATCTGATTTTGCTACAGCTGCTCAAGGAACTAAAGCAGATACAGCAATTCAGAATGTAACTGGAGAAACAGCTGTTTCTGGAGGTAATTCTCAATTCGTATCTGTTACATCAACAAAATCGGGTACTAATGTAACTCTTGCTTCTGCTGTTAAAGTACAATCAGTAGAAGGTGCTGGTGCTTCTGCACAAGGACTTGCTGAAGCTAGTGATGTTAAATCTTATGTGGATGAAGCAATAGAAACTTTAGCAGAAGATGTTAACTCGGATTTAGGAGGTTTAACTATCAAGGTAAATGATGAAACTTCTACATTTACAGGTGATCCATTAACAGCTACTGTAGAAGTAGATGGTACAAAAGTTAAATTAAATAAAGCAACAGCACAAGCTAATACTTTATTAAATCCAGCTTCTGGAAGTAAAACCGCAGGAGAAATTAAATATGGAGATAATGTAACAGCATCTATTCAAAAATTAGAAGCACAACTTCTTTGGTACGAATACGATGTTTAATTATAAACTTTAATTTATTAGGAGAGGATTAATTTCCTCTTCTAATAAATTTATTTAATAAATGATAAATTATGGCACTTCTAACTGATAGAAAATTTATTCATTTTAATAGAAAAGAAGATTTCCTTGTTTAGTTAAATGCAAATGCGATTGCAGATTGGCAGATTGTATTCATAGGAAATGGCAATAGTGGGGAAGAAGCCCCAGAAATCTGGACTCATGGAACATATTATGGTTCTGTGGAACAATTTTTAGACGAAACAAATAAAGATTCAACAAACGCGATATCGGCAGCGGCTGTTTATAAAGCATTAGCCGATGATGAAAAAGTAATTGCTGCTGCACTTAATGATTTAAATGATAAATACACTAATTTAGATTCTTCTAAACAAGATGTAATATCAGATTTAGATACAATTAGAGAAAATGCACAATCGGGTGCCTCTAAAGTAAGTAATGTGCAAGCAGATTGGAACGCAACAAGTGGTCTAGCGCAAATACTACATAAACCAGACTTATCTGTATATGAAAATAAAGTAACAAGTGTAAATGGACAAACTGGTGATGTAGAAGTTGTTGTTCCTCAATCTTTATTACTTAAAGGAATTACTCCTCAAGGACATACATTAGCAGATGCTGCAGATTCATATTATGCAAACGAGCTTAATAATGGGGAAGCAGGTGCTTGGTTTATTTCGTATTCTAATGGTGATATTTTAGTCAAATCAAGTAATACTTCTAAAGACCAAGATGGTAGAGTTTGCTTATCATCATCTTGGAAATCTCGTTTAAATTATGGCGGAATGACATGGGCTAACGTTGGAGATATATTACTTGTTTATAAGCAATCATCATTAATTGTTGTTTACAAGGTAATGTCAATTAATGAGGCAGGTGAAACCCGAATTGGTTTAATGTCTCCTAATGATAAAATTCAAGTTAATAAAATATCTAACATTGAGGGTAATGTAAACAATCTTTTAGGAAAAATAGATAAAAGATTACCTTATTCAACTGATTCTACAAATATTGGTAATGCTGGAAATGGAGCATATACCAATGTAACAGCTGGTCGTACAAACTGGTTAGATACAAGTACAGCTGGTGCGGCTATTAAATTAGGTAATTTACAAATAGCTATTGATAATTCCGGAAGATTATATAGTAGAAATCAAACAAACAATATATGGAATGTTACTAATCAACTTAAGACTATTACTGAAACAGACCTGAATAATGTATTTGAACCATCAGTTATTGGATATGCAACAGTTACTAATGGACCAAGTGAAACAGGTAATTATACAGTATATACTCTTACGAGTTCTGACTATGATGGTAACGGATTTAGAAGTATTCTTCAGATAGCAATCAACAGAAACAGTGGTAATCAATATATGAGAACTTGTTTCAAGAAAGTTGATGGATCTGGAACAGATTTTACTTCTACTGATTGGAAATTATTATCACCGTCAGTTATTTCTGTTAATGGACAAACTGGTATGGTTAATATAACTATTCCATCAAAAGTCTCAGATTTAACGGATGATTTATCATTAGCAACATAGGATTATGTAGATGATAAATTAGATGATGTATTAGGAATTTCTGCAGCAGGGGTAGAAGCTTTTGTGAACATGACAAGAGACGAGGATATTGCCACTGGTATTTTAACAGAGATAGTTAATAAAGCCCCTAAAACAAATGCAGTTAATGGTGCTCCATTATCAAATGCAGAGTCGTATTTTTATGGAACATCTACAACAGCTGCAGCTACAGCATAGAAAGAAGTATCTATTCCAAGTATAACTTCTTTAAAAACTGGGCAGATTATTGTAGTTAAACCTACTATTACATCAACTGTTGCAAATAGCACAATTAAACTTAATAATTTCACAGCATATCCAATGAGATATAATAATGATGCTATTACAACATCTACTAATAGTATAGTATGGGCAGCAAACATACCTTCAATTTGGGTATTTGATGGAACTTATTGGGTATTTTTAGGACATGGACTCGATAGTAATACTACATATTCTGCAATGACTCAAGCAGAAATTGATGCGGGAACATCAACTACAGGTAGATTAATAAGTCCAAAATTACTTAGAGACAATTTCTATACAGAAACAGAGTGTGATACTAATTTTGCTAAGGTTCCATTAGTAATTGAAGTAAATGACACTGATACCACAGTTCCAAGTGGTACTTATACTTCAATAGGAACAGCTATAGCTGCTGGAAGAGATGTTATAATAAAAGTATCGGGTATACCAGAGATTGGAGCTACAACTTATTGTAGATTAACTACTAATTATACGAGTGTAGATGATTCTTATATCTTTGCAGAACTTACTGATACAAGTACGCAAAAATATATGGTTATTATAAATTCAGATAACTCTATTTCACAAGAATCTGTATATTTTGCACAAGAGCAACATGATCATGGATATATTGATCACAATGGTACGCTTTCCCTACAGACTTCTGATACAGCAATAGCTAATAATGATAAAATTGTAATTTATGATGCAAGTAATGACGGAGCAATTATGCGTTCTACTATTACATTTGATGGTTCTACTACAACAAAAGCATTAACTCCTAAAGGTACGTGGGAAACATTCTTGCAAAGCTATACTGAAACTGACCCTACTGTTCAAGGTTGGGCAAAAAATACGATAGATTTCTTAAATTCTGTGGATGAACCATCTAGTGGAACTAAACTTATATTTGATAGTAATAATTTTAAGAACTCTACTGCAGGAACGAATATTTTTGTAAGTTTAAAAACAGATGGAAATAGTATAATTAACGGAGTGTTAGATGAAACTAGTGATACGTATCCTTGGAATAATTCTAGTCTTCATGTATTAGCAACAAATAGATTCTTACAACCTATAATTGACGCAAAAGCACCAAGTCAATCACCAACATTCACAGGAACTCCTAAAGCTCCCACTGCTGCAACTGGAACTAATACTACATAGATTGCTACTACAGCATTTGTACAACAAGAGTTGTAGGCAAATGGCGGAGAAGAAAATGTTATAGAAACTGTTAAAGTAAATGGTACCGCCTTAACGCCAGATGCGAATAAAACAGTTGATATAACTGTTCCTACAGAATCTACTATAACAGGTTGGGGATTTACTAAACTTTTTATAGTTCATACTGATTCTGAATTCCCTACTACAGATGGAACATATAATATAACAGTAGACTATACTGGAAATGAAATTACTGCAGCTTATAATAGAGGAGAATATCCTATTTTAGAATTTCAAGATAAAGCCGCTACTCTTCCAATCATTGGACTAAATGGTATAGTTAATTTTGGAACCACTGTAAATAAAATATCTCTTTTAGTAGGAATTCCTTCAGATAGCACAAATGCAAATTTAATTGTTGCTCATTGTATAGGACCAGAGGAAATTAGTCATCAAAGTATTAAATTCCTAAATACTACTAATACTTCTGCACAACATGTAAATGAAAGTGAAACAATAGCAGGAAGTGGAACTATAAATCTTCATAAAATTTCAAAGACAGGTTCTTATAGTGATTTAATCAAACCATCAACAGGTATTCCAAAGACTGACCTTGCATCAGCTGTTTAGACATCGCTTGGTAAGGCAGATACAGCTATCCAAGGAGTAAAAGTTAATGGAACAGCATTAACACCAGATGCTAATAAAGTTGTTGACGTTACTGTTCCAACAAATGTTAGTGATTTAACAAATGATTTAAACTTTGTTAGAAGATATAATTTAGAGGGATAGAGTGTTCTTCTTTTAACAGATAATGGTCAATGGGCTGAAAATTCAGAATTAAATACTCCAACGATTGTTTTTAAGTTCAATCAAACTGAAGATAATATTTAGTTAGGAGAGTTTTATCCTACTTTTATGTATTGTAAGTTACCTAAGGCAGCAAATCCAGATTTCTATCCTAATACAACATAGGGATTGATTAGTTATATTACTATTAATCTAGGAGAACTTCTTGGATATTACAATAGTAGTAATGCAAAACCATACTGGCGTACTGGATGGGATGTTGTTCCAACAGTTAGTTTAGCTTTTGATAATGGAAGTGGAAGTATAAATACTGTTCCTGGAATAAATATGACCTTTGTGGGTGTATAGGATAGAGGAGCTATAGGACAGGGTACTCATTATATTGCAATTTGTTATAATAGTATTTATAGAAATTATAATTTTGAATTACTAATTTTCTATGATTTAGAATTACAAAGATTACGTTCAACTAATCCTTTTGTTTTAACTATTTCTGATTTAGGTGAGGTTAATACAATTGAAACTATAAAAGTAAATAATACTACACTAACTCCAGATGCTAATAAAGCGGTTAATATTACTATTCCAGAAGGAGAATTAAGTACTGATTATGAACCTTCTTCCTTAGACAACGAAGATTTAGAATTAGCTGCTGGTGATACATATGAAGAAGCTTTTGGTAAACTTGAAAAATCAATAAATGACAACGAACAAATTACTGCTGCTGCCCTAACTGACCTTGATTCAAGAATAAATACTCTGCATTTACCACAATCTCTTGATGATATTCCAGACGGAAGTACAAGAAAATTATCTGATTATGCTACAACAACATAGTTAGCAACTAAACAAGATGCTCTTGTAAGTGGTACTAATATTAAAACTATCAACAATCAATCACTTTTAGGTAGTGGTAATATTACTATTCAAGG
>AUXO015864441.1_pt1 | contig 12264 bp, 8 predicted proteins | sample 768731 | NCBI WGS metagenome assembly AUXO01 (sample SAMN02715735, study PRJNA202380) | gut metagenome | biome: sheep rumen | host: Ovis aries | place: New Zealand: Palmerston North | reverse complement strand
TTCACCAGATAAAAATGACTCTTTGCATATAAATTTCTTTTAACAGGATCGAGCAGATCTTTCACATCACAGTATTCCAATTCAAGGCACGAATCAATAAGCGGATACACACGCTTGGTTCTTTCCCATGCTTTTACTATGAGAGCATCATCTATATCATGGTCAAGAACTGCTGTATTTCTTATCAGTACGGGATTTTTCAAATCGGATTTCAGAGTGTTGTTGATTACTCCTCTGTCAACAAGTATCTTACTTTTATCCATAGTCACTTTCTCCTTTACATGACAAAAATATTCACAATACGGCAGTCATCGAATCCTTTTCAACAATATGTGCCGGACAAGTGATCTCCGCCTTTATGCCGAGCTCGGAAAAGACCTTGATAATCGCATTCAGGTATTTTTCGGTAGCTTTTCCATATTGAAGTGTAAGGGCAAAATTATCATTGACCTGCATCATAAACAAATTATACACACTGAATGTTTCAAGCGAAAAATCGATGATATGAGAGCTGTTGTCACCGATATTCAAATTGCCTATATAAGTCACGGTTCTTGATTTATACAGAGGAGAGTGGTTGTAGGTACACATCATTCTGCGGAATGACAGTATATAATCTCTTGAACGCTGACTGTCCACATCACTGCGTATCTTTCTGGAGACTTCACCAAGGGATTTAGTTTCAATTTCATTGCGTGTAGCATACGCAACCGCCATACTTATCACATTTGCAACGCTTTTTTCAAGACCTAAAGCTTTTCTTGCGGATACTGTCAAATCGAAAACAATGTCATTCTTCTCTTCTGGATTGACTGTATAAGCCGCCTTTGCAAGAACTGCACACATTGCAGCTGAGGGATTCGCACCATTTGCTTTGCAGAAACTGATAAAATCCTTTACAGAAACATTGATGTTTCCTGAATAAACATTACCATTATCATTTTCCATATCCCTGTCATGGAATCCTCTGCAATAAGCGGGCAGTGTAAAAATAGGCGTGGGTGTATAATCCTGACTGAAAATATAATCCATCGTGGCTCCCTGATAGTATTCTTTCACATCCCTGCCTTCTGTCACCTCAACAACGGGGTTTTCATCCTCATGTCCCGTATACAGTGCAAGATAGGCATAAAGAAACGAACAAAATATCATATTGAATCCACCGCCGTCGACCACCGCATGATACATACTTACAGCCACTTTATTTCCATAATAGCTGACACATAGAGGACGTCCGCCGACAATTTCTGTTCCGGGCGCAACTGGGACTTTTGTTTTCACAGGATTGTTTGAACCGCTTTCAGGTTTCATCAGATAAATATGCCCTTCCATATATTTATCTTTCTTTTCAGGATCTTTCATGAGATTTATAAATTCAGGGCTTTTATAAAAATCAACGTCATTGTATTCAAAACCGAGAACTGTATCAATAATCGGATAAATTCTCTTGACCCTGTCCCATGCCTTCACAATAAGTTCATCATCTATATTGTGATCGAAAACAGCAGTATATCTGATGTGAACAGGATTGAAAAGATCATGCCCCACCATAGTATCTGCTACTCTGCCTATATCAACTATCACTTTGCTTTTATCCATATAAAACTTCTCCTTTTTATCATAAATCATATTCACAATGAAAATTGTACGAATCTGTGTTCTGAAACCATGCCATAAAATTACTGTTATAAAACAGCAACAGACGAGTCATTGACAATCCGATGTACAGGCAATGATATTTCAGCTTTTATTCCAAGCTCCGAAAAAATCTTATCAAGCGCATTCAGATATTTTTCGGTAGCCTTGCCATATTCAAGAGTAATGATAAATCTGTCATTCAGCTGTGTCATGTAAAGCGTGCTATGATTATATGTCTCAAAGCTGAAATTCATAATATGAGAATTATTATCACCGATATCAAAACTTCCCAAATATGTTATTGTACTCTGTTTATACATAAGTTCATGCTTATAAGTATAGAGCAACCTGCGGAAAGACAGGAAGTAATCTCTCGTGCGCTGTGTATTCGTATCACTGCGTATCTTTTTTGCAACTTCTCCGATAGTCTTATTGTAAATATCATCACGGGAAGTATAACCTATGACAAGCCCTATGACATTTGCAATACTGTTTTCAAGTCCCAGAAGCTTTCTTCCTGATACTGTGAGATGAAATACAATATCATTCTGTTCTTCAGGATTCAGCGCATAAGCTGCCTTTGCCATGACAGCACACATCATAGATGACGGAGATGCGCCGTTCTCCTTGCAGAAAGACATGAAATCCTTATAAGAAACATCAATGTTTCCTGAATAAATACTTCCGTCTTTCTCCGGAATCATATCCTTGTCGTGAAAACCTCTGCAATTTGCAGGAAGTGTAAAAATAGGTGCAGGAGTGTATTCCTGTGAAAAAATATAATCCATGTTTGCACCCTGATAATACTCTTTTGTTTCTCTGCCCTCTGTCAATTCTACAATAGGTTCATCGTCCTCATGTCCCGTGTACAGTGCAAGATACGAGTAAATAAATGAAGAAAAGATTATTTTTCCGCCGCTGCCGTCCACGACTGCATGATATACATTCATTACAATCGTATTTCCGTAATAGCTGACACATATCGTGCGTCCGCCGACCGTATCACTTCCTGGTGCAACAGGAACTTTTGACTTCACAGGATTATTTGAACCGCTTGTGGGTCTTACCAGATAAAAATGATCATTGGGATACTTATTCCTTACATTTTTATCCAGATACATACGCACACTACCGTGATCTGCTTCAATGACTGTATCTATGACAGGATATATCCTCTTTGTTCTATTCCATGCTTTTACAATCAGTTCCTCCTCTATATCGTGATCAAGAACAACAGTATATCTCAGACGCACGGGGCATATAATATCCATTCCGATTAGGGAATCGGAGATCATTGCCACATCGGCAACTACTCTATTTTCATCCATACTCTATTTCTCCTTTTTTAGACTTCATGTTTACAGAACAGCAGCAGTCACATCATTTTCAACAATATGAGAAAGATGTGTTATTTCTGCCTTTATGCCAAGTTCCGAAAAAATTTTATCAAGTTCATTCAGATATTTTTCAGTAGCCTTACCGTATTGAAGAGTAAGTGCAAAATTATCGTTAAGCTGGAACATAAACAAATTGTATATGCTGTTTGTTTCCATACTAAAATCCAGAATATGTGAGTTGTTGTCACCAATATCCAAAGCACCCATATATGTCACCGTTCTGGACTTAACCAGCGGGATATGTTCGTAAGCATGGAAGAATCTGTAAAGTGACAGAATATAATCCCTTGTACGCTGGCGTTCAAGATCGCTTCGTATATTCTGTGATATTTCTGCAATAGTTTTGTTCATGACATCTTCCCGTGAAATATATGAAGTCGAAAGACCTATCACATTGGCAACATTATTTTCAAATCCCAATACCTTTCTTGCAGATATAGTCAAATCAAAAACGATTCCTCTTTTTTCATCGGGATTGAGTGCATAAGCAGCCTTTGCCAAAAGCGTACACATCATCGCAGACGGATTTGCACCGTTTTTCTTGCAAAATCCAATAAAATCTTTCACAGAAACATTGATGCCTCCAGAATAAACATGACCGTCTTCCCTTACCATGTCATCATCATAAAAACCTCTGCATGGAGTAGGCAATGTATATAACAGAACGGGGTTGTATTCCTGTTTATATACATATTCCGCCGAAATAGGCTGATAGTATTCTTTTGGTTCTCTCCCTTCGGTCAGTTCAACAGGAGGATTTTCATCTTCATGTCCCGTATACAGTGCAAGATATATATATAGAAAAGTAGATGCAATCATTTTAAATCCGCCGGCATCTACTGCCGCATGATACATACTCAATGCTATTGTGTTTCCGTAGTAACTGACACATATGACACGACCGCCGACCACATCACTTCCCGGAGAAACAGGAATCTTTGTTTTTATGGGAACATTTGAACCGCTCTCAGGCTTTATCAGATATAAATGATCATCAGTGTACTTCCCACTGTTCTCGGGTTTCATATAAAAATCTGCACCACCGTGTTCAGCTTCAAGAACCGTATCCACAACAGGAAACACTCTCTTTGTCCTATCCCATGCCTTTACGATAATTTTATCATTAATCTCATGATCAAGAACGGCGGTATACCTGATATGCACGGGATTAAAAAGGTCGTCTCCCACCATCGTTTCAGTGATAAGACCAAGATCTGCAAACACTCTGCTTTTGTCCATCTTGTTCAGCTCCTTATTTTATTATTTATAATATCTGTGTATCCGAATCCGTGATAATTTTACGCACATCAGACTTATCATTTGTCTCAATGCCCATTTCATTGAGCAGTTCGCTTATTTTGTCAATATATTTTCCTGTTGCCTTGCCGAACTGAAGCATAAGGAAAAATTCATCTGCAATTTGCATAAGCGTGACAAGCTGAACTGCATTTGCAGATGTTTCAAAATCCGTGATATGTTTTGTATTTTCACCAATATCCAGCTTGCCGATATATGTAAGTGTTATCTGCTTATTTACATAATTATGTCCGTAAGTACTTTCAAACTGACGGAAAGTCTTTATATAATCATCTGAACGCTGACTGTCCACTTCAGTGCGGAATTTCTTTACAAAAGCCCTGACATCACCGTTTACAAGATCATGATACTCTACGCCTGCAATGAGATTGCATACACAGTTTGATATGCAGCCCTCTGCGCCGAATGTTTTCCGCACACTTGATGTAATTTCATAAAAAAGGTCTTTGCGTTCATCAGGATTGAGTGCATAAAAAGCCTTTGACACCAGCAAACAGAGCATAGCACTCGGATTTGCTCCGATACTTTTGCAGACAGCAATAAATTTTTCGGCAGAAAATCTCACCGAAGCAAAGAATCTGTTTCCTTCTTCATCTTTTTCCATTTCGGCATCTTCTGCATAATCCCTCAGATAAGGCATGAAATGCAACGGAACAGGAGAAAAATCACCAAGTTCATCAGAAGATACAGGCTTGTAATATTCCTGTGCTGCTCTTCCCACAGCAGTCTGTACACTTGCAGGTTCATCAAAAACATTTGTATAATATGACAAATAAAAATACAAAAGTGTCTTGAAAATATCATTAAGTCCGCCACCGTCAACCATAGTGTGATACGCACTTACTGAAACTTTATTGCCATAATAAGTTGCTGTTACAACGCAGTTCGAGACAAGTTCACTTCCGGGATTTATGGGTGCTTTGCTCCTTATCGCCTTATTTTCACCATTTGCCTTATAGAAAAACAGCTCCTTGCCCTCCATTTCGATGACACAGCCTATCACGGGATACACACTTATTGTTTTCTCCCATGCCTTTTCCATAAGAGTACCGTCTATTTCATGATCTAACACTGCAGAAAAGCGGTTGTGGATATCATTGTAATGATCCATAAGCCAGAAAAGATTGCGAGGACCGTATTTCAAATAAAGCTCTTTATTCTCACTCAAATCAAACTCCTCCTTTGTCAATTTACAGCATCATCGCTGTCTTTCATTATGGGATACGGAGATGTTTCGATAACTGATTCAATGCCGAATTCCGAGAGTATTCCGATTATTGTATTCATATATTTCTCCGTAACCTTTCCAAACTGGAACGATATCACAAATTCACCGTTCAGCTCCATCATATACATACTACAGGTTGAATCATCAGTCATTTCAAAGCCTGTGATGTGCTTTGTATTTCTGCCGACATCTAGCTTGCCTATATAGGTCAGTATTGCATAACGCTTTGCAAGTATCCAGTCATAGGTTTCATAGAATGCAGCAAGCGTTTTTATGAAATCCACATCACGCTGATAATTTATTACTGAGCGTATTTTTTTTGCAGCAGGAGTGATATCATCGCTCATAATATCGTTATATTCAACGGGAATAAGCAGATTTGCCGAGCAGTTGGCTATTGAATCGGAAATGCCAAAGGCATTTCTTGCACTCATAGTGAGAACAAAGGCAAGGTCTCCCTTTCTTTCAGGATGAAGTTTATATGCTGCCTTTGACATAAGTATCGTCATCATAGAAGACGGATTTGCTCCGATATTTTTGCAGACAGCAATAAATTTATCCACAGGTACTTTTATTCTTGCAATATCAATATTTCCGTTTTTGTCAGAGGTCATATCGAGGTCAATGAACATTCCTTTCCGCTTTGTATATGTAATCAGCGGCTTCTGCTCAAAATCCCCTGTTTCGATAGAGGAAAGCGACTTGAAATAATCTTCGGGACTGCGCCCCTCACGAGTTTCAACAGGCGGATTTTCATCGCTTTCGCCCGTATAAAGCGAAAGATAGAAATACAACAGTGTTGAAAAAATCATATTTATGCCGCCGCCATCCACAACCGAATGGAATGAACTCATAGCAATGGTATTGTTATAATAGGTTATTACAAAAGCCCTGCCTGCACAGATATCTGTTCCGGGTTTCACGGGTACAGAGCTTTTTATCAGCGGATTATTCCCTTCGGTCTTATAAAAAACAATTTCTCCGTTAACCATATCAGGGATGCAGTCTATGAGCGGATAGACTTTCTTTGTTTTCTCCCATGCTTCACTGAGCAGTGTGGGATTGACCTCATGGTCGAGTTTCACTGAAAACTTGTTGTGATACTCTGTCTCCTTATCGTACCACCAGAAAGGCGACATCGGTCCGCCGTTAAAATATTCTGTTCTGTTCATATTCATATTTCCTCAAATCATACTGATGGCTTTTCGGTTTCCGCTCCGAGCGGATATGCCGGAACTGTAATCTTCGCATTCACTCCAAGATTGCAGAGTACAGAGGAAACCGCATCCATATATTTATCAGTCGCACTGCCGTACTGAAAACTTACTTTGAATTTATCCTCCAGCCTTATCATAAATACCGATTTCATCGAATAATCGCTCATTGTTATATTTTTTATATATGAAGTCTTTTCGCCAATATGGAACTCACCCGAAAAATTCACAGAAAGGCAGGCGTTTCTGATTCCAAGCACTGCATAAGAATTTTCAAGTGCTACATGCGACTTTATATAATCATCGGTTTTCTGATACGCTCTTATATTCACAATCTTTTCAATTGCAGTTCTCATATCACAGCCGACAATATCATCATACGAGAGGACAAGCGGCATTTTTTTTGAGCAAGGTGCTATTGTATCAGGAACATTAAAAGTACTGCGGAAATCGGTCATTATCCCGAAACTGAGCTTTCTGCGCTCATTGGGATACATTTCATATACAGCTTTTGCAGCGGCATAGGTGAAAATCTCATCAGGAGCTGCCTTGTATTTCTTACAGATTACGTCAAGAGCATCAGCGGATATTTCAATTTCACCGACAGTCACGGCACAATCCTCATTGTTCGTTATGCTTATATCATTGAATATCTCACGGATATCCTTATAAAGTATTACAGACTGCGGCGCATAATTCTTCGGTTCAAGTATAGTATTCTGTATGAAATATTCTTCAGGCTTTCTATTTTCCGTCATCATAACGCCGCTGTTATCCACAGAAGTATTTGTCCGTTCTGAAATATAGAAATTCAACAGTGTTCTGAAAATCTCATTCAGACCATATTCATCAGCTATGGAATGATACGAGCTGAGTGTTATGGTATTTCTGTAATAAGTCAGTGAAATTCCCCTGAACATTGTGACTTCATCTGCCAATTTCAGAGTACTTTTACTCTGTATAGGTCTGCTTGTTCCCTCACCTTTGAAAAAAATCACTTCTTCGTCAAAATCATCAGGAACAAGCTCGATAAGAGGATAGACTTTCTTTGTATTCTCCCACGCCTTTTCAAGCAGATTGGCATCGATATCATCAGAAAGCTCTGCTCTTATCGCAAGATGGACAGGCTCATGCTCATCTGCCCACCAGTAGGATTGAAAAGGTCCGCCATTGAAAACAGCTTCTTTATTATCAATTATCATGATACGACTCCTTATTTTTTTGCAAGAGCAGCAGCTTTGGCGTTCATATCTTTTTTAAGAGAAACGGCATCTATTTTTCCGTTTGAAAGAACCGGGAACGAATCATATTGGAAGATATATGCGGGAATTTTGTACTTTGCGAGTCTTTCAGAAAGAAAAGCAGTCAGAGCTTCTGTATCAAGCGTTACTCCTTTATTCATGATAACACTTGCACCCACGACCTCACCGAAGAAATCATCAGGAACACCCTGTACCTTTACATCCGCAACATCAGGGAAATGAGAAATAACTTCAGCTACTTCACCGGGAGCGATATTTTCTCCGCCTCTGATTATTAATTCCTTTGCACGTCCGACAAGCCTGATATAGCCGTCATCATCAATAAATGCAAGGTCTCCTGTATGTAACCAGCCGTTTTCATCTATGGGCTGATCATCGAGAGCCAGCTTATAGTAGCAGACCATCGTGTTAAAGCCTCTTACAAGCAGTTCACCCGACTTTCCGACAGGACACTCCTCTTTTGTCTCAAGGTCCTCGATACGAACCTGTATATTTTTAACAGGCTTGCCGACAGACAGGCTGACATGCTCCATAGTATCCTTATAAAGAGTAGTACTTACGGGACACATCTCACTAAGTCCATATATAATTCCAATAAATGCATTAGGTATCTTTTTCTGAAGATCAAGTATCTGCGTTGTTGTTGCAGAAGCTCCGCCCATTATCACACATTTCAGTGATGAAACAACCTCGGGAGAAAATCCCTTACTTGCTACAACGGCAAAAAGAAAAGTAGGTACAACATACAGATGCGTACACTTCTCCGCAGATATAGTATTCAGAATTGTAGCTGTACGAATATTTTTGGGGATAACTGTAACGGAATTAAATATCATGTGACCGAGCAAAGCACCAAAAAGCCCGAAGATATGGAAAAGAGGGAGAACCAGACAATTGATATCCTCAGAAGTTACACGATAAATACTTGACCATGTAGATGCTGAATTAAGCAGATTGTAAGCTGACAGCAAAACCGCTTTCGGTTTACCTGTTGACCCAGATGTAAATATGACAACTGCAGGGCTGTCAGAATCAACATATTCAGCAAAGCGTCCCTCAACATCACTATATTCGCTGATTCTGTCCATCATATTTACGCTGTTGTCCATATAGTATACGTTGCGTATTGCTGATTCATTTTCATCAGTGACTTTCTTTTCAAATTCTTCTCTGCTTATGGTATCGGCAATTTCTCCGCAGCAAAGATGAGTAATATCACCTATCTTGGATATTCCGCAGACCTCGGCAGACTTCAGATTGAAATTCACAAGCAGGGCAATCGCACCGAGTTTAGCTATTGCAAAGAATGTCAGTACCCAGTTCACGCTGTTCATGCCCATAAGTCCGACATGCGTACCCTTGCGAACACCCCGGTCGTAAAGGTCTTTTGCGATTATCTGCGAGTAACGGTCGATATCATTCCATGTATATATTACACCACCTGATGCACTCAGTCCCTCCGGAGGAGTATCACCCGCTGACAAATTACCGCCTGCGATAAGCGCAGTTTGAGAACCATTTTCTTCTACTTTTTTACTGAGAAATTCTTTAAGCGAAAGCTTTATATATTTAGCCGCATTGCCTTCAGCAAGTGTTATTGGGAGCATATCGTCAAAACCCGTTATCTGAAAAACTTCATTTACCACAGACGAAACATTTATAATCTCCATCATATCGCCTGAAAAACGCTTTCTTAATATAAGCAGCACTCTAAGTCCTGCAGATGTTATCATGGAAACATCTGCAAAATCAAGTATTAGCTTTTTGGATTTGTCCGCACTGCTAAGGCTCTCCTGAAACTGTGCAGCAGTATCAGTATTGATTGCTCCTGATATTATCGCAGTAGTGCTGTTATCATTAACTTTCAATTCAACTAACATATGATATCCTCCTTATTTTTTGAGCAGAGCCGCTTTTGCGTTCATATCCTTTTTAAGCGATACAGCATCTATCTTTCCGTTTGAAAGCACAGGAAAAGCCTCATACTGGAAAATATATGCAGGCAGCTTATATTTTGCGAGCCTTTCCGCAAGAAAAGTTTTAAGTGCTTCAATATCAAGCGTGTTTTTGTCAATCATCACGATGCTTGCACCCACAACTTCACCGAAGAAATCATCGGGAACGCCCTGTACTTTTACGTCGGCAACATTTGGGAACTGCGAAATCACTTCCTCTATCTCGCTCGGCATGATATTCTCACCTCCACGGATGATAAGCTCCTTAGCACGCCCTGTAAGATGCAGATACCCCTCATTGTCAATATACCCCAAATCGCCCGTGTGAAGCCAGCCGCTGTCATCTATGGATTGCATATCAAGTGCAGCTTTATAATAGCAAGACATAAGATTATACCCTTCAACGGCAATTTCGCCCGTTTCACCGACAGCACAGTCATCCCATGTAGTCTGATTTTTTACGCTTATCTGTATATTGTTCACAGGCAGACCAACGGTCTTGGTGATATGTTCATCACTGTCCTCATATTTAGTCATTGTCACAGGAGCCATTTCGCTCAGACCATAAGCACATACAAAATGATTGTTCGGAAAAGCTTCTTTCATTTTGATTATCTGTGATTCAGTTGAAGACGCTCCAGCCAGGATGGTACATCTCAGCTTTTTGACTCTTGTAGGATTGAATTCCTTGTTGTTCATTATTGCAAGAACCATTGTCGGAACAGAATGGAACAGCGTACATTCATATTTTTCAATTGCCGAGAGAATCGTTCCCGTTCTCATATTTTCGGGAATAATTATGCAGGCATTTTTCAAAAGGTTGCAGAACAGTCCCGTTGTCATACCCAAAATATGAAAAAGTGGCACGATAAGGCAAAGCTTATCAGTATCTGTTATCATTATTTCGTCAGCCATTGCCGCCGATGCATTGAGAATATTATATGCTGAAAGCAGAACGCCTTTCGGCTTGCCTGTTGAACCCGAGGTATAAATCATAACACAGGCATCATCTGATTCGACTTTGATATCAAACAAGCCCTTTATACTGTCATATTCGTTCAGACGCTTCTTGAAATCGATACTGCTTCTTATATCAAAAAACTCTGTTATTTTGTTGTTCGCAGCTTTCTTTATCTTAGACAAAAATTCGTCTTTATCTTTCATGGATACTATATCGCCGAAACAGAGATGAGTAATATCTCCGACATCAGAGACATCAGCTATTTCTCTTTCGTTGTAATTGAAATTCAGAAGGCAGGCTATTGCCCCGAGTTTTTGAACCGCAAGAAAAGCAATTATCCAGTTTGCCGAATTTGCCGAACAGATACCCACATGAGAGCCCTTTCCGACTCCTGCCTTATGCAAATCGCTCGCAAATAGCTGAGCGCACATTTCAAGCTCTCTCCATGTATATTCATAGTTCAGATGCATCAAGACCGTGACATCAGGAAATTTTTCCGATTTCATTTTAAGAATCTCTTTAAAAGAGCGGCTGATATATGTAGCAATACCTTCTTCACCACGCTCCACATCAAGAATGCTGTCAAATCCCGTTGTAATGAAAATATCGTAGACACTATCCGATACATTTATTATCTTCATATCTCCCGATTTTGCTTTTTTTCTCGCTGAAAGCAGCACTCTGAGTCCTGCGGAAGAAATATATTCAACATCCTTGAAATCAAACTCCAGTCCTTTTGAATAATCAATTCCATTTACAACATCTTGAAGTGCCCTAAATGTACTTGCATCTATTCTGCCGGATACTGTGATTACAGTTGTTTTTTTATCCTGATCGTTCAACTGGATTTTCATAATAAAACAAACCTCGCATTCATTTGCTAGCCAACACCATAAGTCTTCTTGACATCAGCTTAATATATTTATTTTTTTCATCTTGATACATATCGGACGAACCCTGTATATGCCAAAGTAATTCTAATTCGCATTCACACCCGTTTTGACGAATCGTCTTACACAGTCACGTTACTTTCTGCCCATCTGCTGTCTTAAACATAAACAGACTCAGCCTTGTGTATTCCACGGTTCTATGATAAGTTTGTCGGCTAAACTGACTTTGTACTTTTCATTCTGATTGGATACAGGTCATAGAGGGCAATTTATTAAAATTTCTTACCATAGGCGGAATGATTCCCCAGCCCTTTCTTCGTTCTCTATACCCAACGTCTGGTTTTCGCTCTATTGGAATACAGGCAAATCACGAGAGATAACACCCTGTTATTCTCTCCAAAA
>AUXO016134715.1_pt1 | contig 12266 bp, 6 predicted proteins | sample 768731 | NCBI WGS metagenome assembly AUXO01 (sample SAMN02715735, study PRJNA202380) | gut metagenome | biome: sheep rumen | host: Ovis aries | place: New Zealand: Palmerston North | reverse complement strand
ACCTCTGCCAGCTCGATTCGGGACACGGCATTCACGTCGTCTATTCGGAGTACAATCATTTTGTTATCGTTAAGCGATTTCAGGTCTTGGATGAAGCTGATTCGGGCCTGATCGCTGTGGAAGAGGTATTTGTAAAGTGAGGTACGAAGGGCTGGGCTATTGTCTGTCAGCTGGGGAATAAACTTTGCATTCGTTTGTAAATGCTCCCTGAGTAAATTTGCTAATTCGCGGTTGCTGTCTGCCATGGTGCTTTTAATAGCTTCGGTGATAGTGATTGACTGTTGATTAAGCATCTGGTTCAGTTCCTGTCGTGTCACAAATTTCATACATAGCCAGTCTCGGTGTTTTACGATGTGACGGTAGATACTAAAGAGTAGATTCTTATTCATGGAGATATTGTTACTGATAAAAATTTGCGACAAAGGTAATGCGAATGTAGGAACTAGCAAAGAATATTCATGTAAATTGACCTCAAAAGCGCAAAATGACAAGCCAGTAACCGTCCTGTCATGTCAACAGCTTGACGAGCAGAAACATTTTTCGGTAAAAAGTGCACTATTCCAAAATAAATGTTTATCTTTGCACTCGTATCGGGAAGGACCCGATGAGGAAATAGAGTTTATATATGTTGTCCGAAAAATAACCGCCAATAAAAATATGACAACGCGTATATAAGCCGCATCTTGGTGCGGGCTTACGAAGTAGCGTTGTCAGCTTGGCGGTTGGCTATTCGGACTATGGAATAGGTTCGCACCTTTTCCTTCAAACAAGATGGCGCCCATGACAAATAAAGACTATGAAGAGAATATTCGTAAGCAGTTGAGCGAAACGTTCAACGAAGGATTCACGGCCTTTGAGGAATTCAAGGGAAATCCCGCAGTCTATGAAATGTGCGTAAAACAACATATAGACAAGGCCAAGATGCTCATGCAAATGAACGCCGACATGGAACTGCTTTGCAAGCGCATTGGCCTTGATTTCAAGTCTGTGATAGAAGAAGAATATCAGCATGCTATGACCAAGTTGGAGCATGTAGAATAATTCTGCATCTTTTCTTCATGCAAAAAGCATTTTTATTCAGAAATTATTAGTAACTTTGCGGTCAAAATGAAAAGAAGATGAAACGATTCCTGAGCATCGTCCTATTTCTAATTACCATGCTGACAGGCAGCAAGGCTGCTGACTATACGACGTTTCATAATATAGCCTTGCCACGCGATATGAATGTGTCGATGGTGGAAGCTATAGAACAGGATTGCAATGGAAGAATCTGGTTTGGGACCAATTGCGGCCTTTTCAGTTATGACGGATATACTATCAATTACCATAGCCAGCGAGTTTGCGGAAGTCATATATATAGTATTCACGATGTAGAGGACGATGCTTTATATGTAGGAACAGATTTTGGATTATGGGCATACGACCATAAAAAAGGTGATTTTCGTAAGTGGCTGGAAGGCTCTCCAAGCAGTATCCGTTCTATTGTACAAGATGGAGATATACTATGGCTGGGTACTGCTTCCGGGTTGTACAGCTATCACTTAAAGAAGAAAAAATTCTCAAAGTACGGTGGTGGAAAATTAGGTAATGAGGTCATCTACTCTCTCTTGAAAACAGCCGATGACAATATTTATATAGGTACATATAATGGGCTTTACTATTATGATCGTCAACGAGGGCACTTCCGCAATGTTAACTTGCCACTATTGTCAGGCAAAAGTAATGTATTTGTGAATGTTCTTGCAGAAGACGAAGCACGTAAATGCATTTGGATAGGTACTGGAGGAAGACTCTACCGTTATGGGACAACTACAAACCAATTAGAGTATGTCCCTGCTCTCGAGCACAACTCGGTTAAATCATTTGTTATCGACAAAGATGGTCGGCTGCTAATTGGTACGGATAATGGATTATATGTATATGAAGATAATAAGCATATTCAACATGTGCAGCATGATTCTCGCCATACAGACCATTCCCTGGTAGATGATGTTGTGTGGACGCTGTTAAAAGACGCAGATGGAAATATTTGGATTGGTACAAATGAGGGAATATCCATCAATTGTGACATTCAGGCAAACTATTTCACATCAATATCTTTGATAACAGGTAAGAGCATGGGTAATCATTTCTATCAAATGTTATTCGATAGTCATAGCAATCTTTGGCTTGGTGGCTCTGACGGACTTATCAGAACTTCTACTGGATTGAACAATGCAGTATGGTATCGGGTAGATAATCCTGCGGCAGAAATTGCACACAACCGTATAAGAAGAATTTATGAAGATCACGAAAATGATTTATGGATATGCACTGACGGAGGTATCCATATATGGGATAAAGATCATTGGCGGCATATCAATGTGAAAGATCAAAAGAGTGGGCGAAATGCTAACTGGGCCTATGATATATGTGAAGATAGCAAAGGCAGAATGTGGATTGCCTGCTTTATGGGTGGCCTGATGGTGGTCGATAAACAAAAGCTAAAAACGTCAATATGTGATTGTATTGCAGATACAAATATCGTCCTGCCAGATAATAAAGGCCTTAAACCTTTTCAGATTACAGAAGATAGCCACCATACTCTATGGGTACTCTATTATGAAGATGGAATCAGGAAAATTGATCCGGAGACTATGGTTATTGATGAGATAGATCCAAGTCTGAAAGAGAAAGTTGACGGCATTCCCAATTATATCTTTAAGGATGGTCATCAGCGTCTTTGGTTAGGACTTCAAAACAAGGTACTTTGCTTGGGAGATAGCACATCTAAGAGCTATCAACTAGGCTATCAGTCTAATGGTGGTGTCACTTGGATAACAGAGGTGGATGATGCAATATGGATTGGAACGCGAACGGGGATATGGTCTGTAAAAAATGAGGAAATAAAGAAATTACAAGTAGGAGAAAACATAGTTGATGCTGCTTGCTATGATGGAAGAGGTTGCGTATATTTGGGTGGGATAGACGGTATCTTGCATGGGGTACCGGAAACGTTTGAAAGATCAGCCAAACGGCATCCTATTATGCTAACAGCGGTCTATGTGAATAATGTGCTAAAGAATGATTATTCTGGAATCGTCAGTTTCTCACCTGATGAGCAACATATTGACTTTATGGTATCAGACTTCCCGTATGGTCAGAAAGAAAAGAGCCAATATTTCTATCGTTTAAGAGGTATAGAAACAGAATGGAACGCACTACCTAAAGAGAGCAATCGTATAACTTTCAATAATTTAGATTACGGTAGCTATATTTTGGAGGTTAGCCGTCTTGGCATATCCGGGCAGCCAGAAGACATTATACAAATCCCATTTGTCATTCGCCATCCATGGTATCTTCGCTGGTGGGCAATCACATTCTATATAATTTTGTGCCTTGCCTTTATCTTATGGTGTTTTGCATTTTATCGTATGAAGAACCGCTTGAAATATGAGCGGATAGAGAAAGAGCACATCCTTGAACAGCTAAGATTGAGGATGGAGATTCAACCCGACCTGAAGAAAGCCGCAGAAGCTACAGAGCCGCAACCAATTACAGAGGCAGCAGCCGAGCAAATGTCTTCTACCGATAAGAAATTCTTAGTAGAAATTAATACGACCGTGGAAGCAAATCTCTCAGACAGCGATTTCAACGTCCAGTCATTGTGTGAACAGGTGGGGTTAGGCAATAAGCTGGTCTATCGTAAACTAAAACAACTGACTGGTATGACTCCCGTAGAATACATTCGGACTATCCGTCTAAGTAAAGCCTCCATTCTTCTTCAGCAGAAAAAATTTACAATTTCAGAGGTTATGTATTTGTCTGGATTCAGTAATGCCTCTTATTTTTCCAAATGTTTTCAGGCTAAATATGGTTGTACGCCTCGTGAATATGCAGAGCGATCATAATTATCATTTGCACATATTCCCCTAGTAAAAAATCATTTTGTCCATTTTGTGTTAGTGATTGTCCAATTTGGTTAGGTTCTATTGCTTACTGTTGAGTAACTTTGCATCCTGAACCTAAAAGGCAAACAACTTCTAACAAAATAAAACATTATGATTTTTAAAAACAATTTACAAAATTTGGTCTCTAGACTCTGTCTGTTGCTCTGTCTGATACTATTGCCATCTTTCAATATGATGGCACAGAACAGCAAGCGGCTGACAGGTACGGTGCTAGATGAAACAGGCGAACCACTTATTGGAGCTACTGTCACTGTGGCTGGTTCTTCCAAGGGTGTGATTACGGACTTTGACGGTAATTTTACGTTGGACCTGTCTGATGGAGCTAACTCCCTTCAGATTTCGTATGTGGGTTACAAGACAAAAGTAGTCAAGATTCCTTCTTCTGGCAATTTAAAGATTCAGATGGAACAGGATCAGACAATGCTACAAGAAACTGTCGTTATCGGTTACGGTGTTCAGCGTAAGAGCGACCTGACGGGTTCGGTCTCTAATGTGAGCAGCAAGGACTTTAATCAAGGCGTAATCAATTCGCCAGAACAACTGATTAACGGTAAGGTCAGTGGCGTGCAGATTGTGAATGGTGGAGGTTCACCATCAGCTGGCAGCACTATCCGTATTCGTGGTGGTGCCTCTCTGAACGCCTCAAACGACCCGCTGATTGTACTCGATGGTGTGCCCATGGAAGTAGGTGGTAGCGTCAGTGGAAGCGGGAATTTCCTGAGTCTGATCAATCCAAACGACATTGAGAGTATGACCATTCTGAAAGACGCATCTTCGACAGCTATCTATGGTTCACGCGCTTCTAATGGTGTTATCATTATCACAACAAAAAAAGGCACGGACTCTAAGAGACCCAAGATCAGCTTCTCAACAACCAATTCTCTACAAACTCGTACAAAGACAGCTGACATGATCAGCCGTGACGATATGTACAATCTGGTAAATACATACGGAACAGATCGCCAGAAATCACTACTTAATGACAACGTGAACACCGACTGGAACGATGAGATTTTCAGAACAGCATTTGGAACAGACAATAATCTTGGTGTCTCAGGTAAAATATCCAGTTTCTTGCCTTATCGTCTGTCTTTCGGTTACAGCAATCAGAATGGTATATTGAAAACAGACAATATGAAACGTTATACAGGAAGCCTTTCACTGACACCAACATTGCTGGACAACCATCTGAAACTGAACATCAACCTGAAGGGTACATATAGCGACACCCGTTTCGCTAATACGAATGCTATTTGGGGAGGTGCCACACATAACCCATGCTCGCCAATCTATTCTGGTAGTAGTGCATTCTTAGGCTACTATGAAGCTGCCGATGCTAATGGTGTGCCAATTACAGGTGCTACGGGTAATCCGGTAGGACTATTGAACAACTATACTTCAACGAGTGATGTCTATCGTGTTGTTGGCAGTTTCGATGCAGATTATAGTATGCACTTCCTGCCAGACCTACATGCCCATCTCACCCTTGGCTATGACTATTCAAAAGGCGAGGGAAAAATATATGTGCCAAAAGAAGCCTATCAATACTATAATACTGGTGGGCGTAACTATACGTATGGCCCTCAGAAAAACAACAACCGTCTGCTGACTTTCTACCTTAATTATAGTAAATATATAGAGAGTATTAAGAGTAATATCGAAGTAACGGCAGGTTATGACTATCAGTTCTGGAAATATACCAATGCCGCTTATATTGAACTTAACGACATGACTCCTCCAGAGCAACAGGCAGCATCTGCGGCAGATGACCAGCGCCATGTCTTGCTCTCTTACTATGGGCGCTTGAATTATAGCTACGATGGTAGATATCTGTTGTCAGCCAGCATCCGCCGAGACGGTTCTTCTCGTTTCAGCAAGGATAATCGCTGGGGTGCTTTCCCATCTATTGCTTTAGGTTGGAGGGTATCAGAAGAAGATTTCTTTAAGAGTCTGAAACCAGCTTTCAGCAATTTTAAATTGCGTGCAAGCTTCGGTGTGACCGGTCAGCAGGATGGTATCGCAAATTATAGTTATCTGCCACTTTATACGGAAAGTCAGAGTGGTGCCTATTATATGTTTGGCGGTACACCCATACATACCTATCGCCCTTCTGCCTATAATAGCGAGCTGAAATGGGAGACCACAAAGGCATGGAACTTCGGTTTTGACTTCGGTATCATCGGCGATCGTGTAACTGGCTCGTTCGACTACTATAATCGTAAGACCGAGGACTTGCTGGCTACGGTTCCTGTGGCAGCAGGTACAAATTTCAATAAACAGATGCTGAGTAATGTCGGCAATATCAAAAGTGAAGGTTTGGAGATGTCTATTTCAGCCACACCTATCCTAAAAGATGATTGGGAATGGAATATAAGTGCAAATGCAACGTATCAGAAGACGAAGATTACCAATCTGAGGCTGAATGATTTGGCTGAATCACCTAATACACCGGCTGGCGCCATAGAGTCACACTATGTGCAAGTCTTGTCTGAAGGATATGCTCCTTATAGCTACTATGTCTATAAGCAAATTTACGATGAGAAGGGAATGCCGATTGAGGGGCTTTATGCAGACTTGAATGGTGATGGCATAGTCGATTCCAATGATCTCTATCATTATCATTCGCCAGCACCAGATTGGATTTTCGGTTTCTCTACTTCTGTTCGTTGGAAAAAACTGACACTGAGTACATCACTGCGCGCCAATGTGGGTAACTACCTTTACAATGGCATGGCAATGAATACAGGTGCATGGGAAACAATGTCTTATAACGACTATCAGTTGAATCGCCTGAACAATAGTTACATGACAACGCGTTTTCAGAAACGACAGCATGAGAGTGACCACTATGTAGAGAATGCTTCTTTCCTGAAGATGGACAATATTCAACTCTCTTATAACTTTGGAAAAGTGTGTGAATGGTTCTCCCTGAACACTTCGCTGATGGTACAGAACGTATTTACCATCACCAACTATACTGGCGTTGACCCAGAGAATCAGGGCGGTATTGATATGACCGTATATCCACGTCCAAGAATCTATTCACTGACCATAGGACTTGATTTCTAAATAAATGAGCAATATGAAACAAATATATTTCACCTTATTAATTGCTTGCGGGCTAATGGCCTGCACAGGCGACCTTGATCAGCAGCCCCAGACAGACAGCCAGACTACAGCTGACGTGGTTTACGGTTCAGAACAAGGCTACAAAATGGCTCTGGCAAAACTGTATGCCTCATACGTTATTGTCGGACAAGAACAAGGCGGCGGAAATGCTGATATCTCAAGCAATAACGGACATGACTTTCTGCGTGGCTATTTCAACTTGCAGGAGTGTCCAACGGATGAAGTTGCCGGTACATGGCTATCAGGCGACAAAATCGGAGGACTCACTTATATGACATGGGATGCGAATGACCCTTGGGTAGCTGATACTTATTACCGAGCCTACTATACGATAGCACTCTGTAATGAGTTTCTTAGCCATGCTACGGAAAGTGTCGTAACTGGAAATGCCAATTTAAGTGCTTTCCGTGCTGAAGCCCGCTTTCTTCGGGCATTAGCCTACTATTATGTACTTGACCTGTTTGGCAAAGGTCCATTTGTGGATGAGACAATGGGAGTAGGTGCCTATACTCCTGAATGCTATAGCAACAAACAGCTTTTCAGCTATATTGAAAGTGAGTTGAAAGATATAATATCCAATGGCCTCTTAGCCCCAAATGCTGTAGAATACGGACGTGCATCCCAGTCGGCTGCATGGGCGCTATTAGCTAAGATGTATCTGAATGCTGAAGTGTATGGGGCAGGAGACCACTACACAGATTGCATTACCTATTGCAAACAGATTATGAATGCAGGCTATTCATTGGAGCCTGACTATAGCAAGCTGTTTAATGCAGACAATGACAAGCGCACCAATGAAATTATCTTCCCATTTATTGTTGATGCAGTAAATACTGTTTCATGGGGTGCAACTACCTATATCGTTTGTGGAGAGTGTGGCAACTCTAGTTCACAGGATCCTGCTAAGTATGGATTGACAGGCGGCTGGGGTATGTTCCGTGTTCGTGGAGAATTACCTGCTTTATTCGCAAATAACGAAGCTGCCGACAGCCGCTTTATGTTCTATACAGATGGGCAGGAACAATGGTTGTCAAAGGCTATTGATGACCAAAGTCAGGGCTTTTTTGGAGAGAAATTCTCCAATCTGACTGATGCAGGTGAAGCAGCATCCAACACTGGTGCAGTGGGAGCAGACATTGACTACCCAGTATTCCGTTTGGCAGATGTTTATCTTATGCTTGCAGAAAGTGTATTACGCGGTGGTAGCGGCGCAACTCGTGCTGAGGCACTAAAAGCAGTAAACGACCTTCGTCAACGTGCCTTTGGTAATTCGGACGGGAATATTAACGAAGCCCAACTTACATTGCAATTTATCCTTGATGAGCGTGGACGGGAACTCTATTGGGAAAGCTGTCGTCGCACTGACCTGATACGTTTCGGTGTATTTACAGGTGGCAATTATAAATGGCAATGGAAAGGTGGTGTGGTTGATGGCCGTGCTACGGAAAGCAAATACAATGTTTATCCGATTCCAACAGCCGAGCTGTCTGCTAATCCAAATTTGAAGAATGAAAACTATTGATAAGCGTATGAAACAGATAAAATATATCCTTGGCTCGCTATTAGCTGCCGCTTCACTAATGGCGTGCAACAGAGACGGCGATATGATAACCACCAACGGCGCTCAAGCCGTGGTACTTGACGGCTCTGGTGATGTGGTTATTGATAAAGACAATGTTAGCGGTTTGGCATTGACTCTCAATTGGACAGACAATAGCCGTCTGACTACCAGTGATGAACGGGTACAAACACCTATAGGGACAACAGTAAATACCCTACAATTCTCAAACACTAGTAGTTTTGACTCTCCCATCGAAATACTAACAGAAACGGGAACAACTTCCATGCAGTTTACTGCTGAAAACCTAAACTCTCTTGTTGGACGTGTAGGCTTAGAAAGTGACGTAGCTTCGCCTCTGTATATCCGTATGCGATCAGTATTGGCAAACAATGTGGAAGCGATGTATAGCAACGTCTATCAGATAAATGTTACGCCATACAGCATAGACATGTCGCTTGGTTTTGTACTTGATGCAAGCAGACAGGATACAGGCAATACACTTGCTTCACCGAATTCAGACGGCATATATAGTGGATTCCTTGGTGTAAGTGGATGGTATAACTGGTGGCTTATGGAAGGAAACGGTGTGACATGGGGCAATGTTGGTGATGATGGTGGAGGCAAGCCTTTCGTTATCAGTTCAAACGACCAACATTGGAATTTCTGGTATCCCGGTCCTGCAGGTTGCTACTATACGGTAGTCAATACTGTACGCCAAGAATGGACAGCTCTTTATATCCCGTCATTGACGGTTAGTGGAGACATTTCTGGTGAAATGAACTATGATCGTAAGACTAATAAGTGGACGCTTACTTACCAAGCAGCACAGACGGGAACAGCTACTATCCAGATATCAGGGACAGGTAAGCAATATAATTCTCAAACTGGCACGGACGACAATGCTGCTATTGATACGCCTGTGGCGTTCGGTATGGCAAACGGCAAACTGACATTTGGATCGACGGCAGCAGATATCACTATTAATATTCCATCAACAGGTGAAGTTACACTTGGTCTTGACCTGACAGATCCGAAGAACTGGAAGTGTGAAGTAACAGAAGGAGGAGAGACTCCTATCGAAGTGTCACAGATCCTTTACGTACTCGGTAATGACGATACATGGAACTACGACCAGTATCTGACTCTTTATGACGAAGATAACCTCTGTTATGCTGCAGCCGTCAACTTTAACTGCTCATGGGGTTACTATTTCTCTAAAGAGTTCCAAGACTGGACCGAGATTAATCAGGATCCAAATACAGCAGAGTGGAAACTAGCTGTGAAAGGCAATAATATTGAGGCTCCAGGCACAGGACTCTATGTGACGATTGCATCTCTCGGATGGATGTCATATTGGTATGGTATGAGTGAACCTATCACGCAAGTATCTTATGCAGGTTTAAATGATAATTGGAATCTGACGGATATGACAGCTGATCCTGATCATCCAGGTGTTTATACCGCCCAGGTGACAGCTACAGGTGATACACCTTGGGGCGTCCAAATCCTGTTGAATGGTTCTTGGGATTATATGTTCGGCACATATCTTGACGGAACGCTCCGCTGGAGCAAGAAGCAAGATGGCAATCCGCAAGGATGGGAAGTCGGCAAAACCTACACCTTCACAGTTGACCTTTGCAAATGTACGTATTCATTCACAGAATAATTGTTAGGAACTATGATTAAGAAAATGTTTGGTACAATCATTTCATTAATGTTTATATCTTGTGTGCAGACTTCCTGCACACAAGAAAGCCCAGTAACCAATCCTCGCCAGCAGGAGGTAGAGGCTGTAGAGACAGGCACCTTTGCTAAAGGTGCAGATGTCAGTTGGTTAACCCAAATGGAAAGTGAAGGAATAACCTTCACAAATAAAAAAGGAGTTGCCACCGAATGCATGAAATTATTAAAAGAGGATTGCAACGTGGATGCAATTCGTCTCCGTGTCTGGGTGAATCCTGCTGAAGGCTGGAGCAATGCAGATGATGTACTTGCTAAGGCACGCAGAGCCTCTGCGCTCGGACTTCGCTTAATGATCGATTTTCATTTCAGTGACACATGGGCAGATCCTGGTCATCAACAGATTCCTGCTGCATGGGCTGACTTTGACCTCAATAAGCTGAAGACAGCTGTAGCTGATCATATAAAGACAACGCTTGGGAAACTGAAAGCATACGGTGTCAAACCAGAATGGGTGCAAGTTGGCAATGAGACGCGTACAGGGATGCTGTGGCCTGTTGGCAGTATTGAAAATGGCAGTGCATACGCAGAGTTAACCAATGCTGGCTATGATGCAGTGAAGGAAGTATTTTCTGAAGCCAAAGTCATTGTCCATCTTGATGGTGGTGACAACTTGGCACTTTATACACGAGTTTTTGATTATATGAAGGCAAATAATGGAAAATACGATATAATTGGCATGTCACTCTATCCAGAAACAGGTAAAGCTTCTTCATATGTGGATAAATGCATCAGCAATGTCTCTTCACTCTATAATACATACGGCAAACCTGTTATGATTTGTGAAATCGGTATGGACTATGATGCTGCAGAAGAATGTCACGATTGTATTTCATCTCTTATCAGTAAGGGACAGGCAACAGGCCATTTAGAAGGTATTTTCTATTGGGAACCTCAGGCTCCTGCAGGATATAATAGTGGATATAATAAAGGCTGTTTTGTTAATGGACAGCCAACAGTTGCATTAGACGCTTTCTTAAATTAGTCTAGGTAAGAAAATTGTTATAGATAGTTAGTAAGGGGGCGCAGCCTTAGTGGTTGCGCCTTTTTATGTGTAATTAGTTAAAATATAATTATGTCAAACAATTTAAGGTTAAAGCAAGTCCTGTTCAAAAAAAAATCTCTCGGAGGTAGAGTTGGCAGGCAAGATGAATGTTACAAAACAGTATGTCAATGAACTGGCTAACGGGAAGGGTAATCCTACATTGGATACGCTTTATAAGTTAGCAAATGCACTTGATGTTCGAGTTGTGGAACTGTTAGAGGATATTCAACATCCAGTAGGACACGATCTCCTATGTCCGCATTGTGGATTACCTTTAGAAGTCATCATTGAGATGCCGAAATAAGGTTTACCACACATTCTGGATGCTATGCCAAAAAGCTCACGTATTCCTTAGCGGAATACGTGAGACGACAAGACATCCTTTCCTGTACGTTTGCCTTTTGAACTGCTAATTCGATAGAGCAGTAAAGAAAGCTGTCGTTCACTTTCAGGCCTCAAAGTTACTCCGTTTCTATGAGTCGGCCAAATCTTTTGCCAATTATTTTATGGACTCTCTGCTTTTCCCGTTGAACGGAATAAAAATGGAGTCCTCCGTAGAGAACTCCAGGTAGTCGCAGGGTAAGAGGTACTTGGGTATGACGGCCGCTATACCCCAGGTGTCCCCACGGCTATCGCACGGTAGTGATATTAAGCTACTCATTAAGAAATAAAAGAGGTGGAACTTCAACGGTTTCACCTCTTTTTTTATGTCTGCGAATCGCGATCCACCTTATTTGCAAAGGCGGTTCTTCGAGATGCTCCAGTCCTTGCGCTTCAGGAGTCCGCAGTCCTCACCCTCGAACATCGTGGCAGCCTGCTTGTCGCCCTTCAGTTGCCAGTC
>AUXO015962356.1_pt1 | contig 12266 bp, 15 predicted proteins | sample 768731 | NCBI WGS metagenome assembly AUXO01 (sample SAMN02715735, study PRJNA202380) | gut metagenome | biome: sheep rumen | host: Ovis aries | place: New Zealand: Palmerston North | reverse complement strand
CAATAAAAAACATCCCCCAACATTGCGCTGGGGGATGCCTCCACATCATCCGGAGAAAATGATATGAATAAGTCTGAACATCTATATTATATCACTCGTATTGGAAGCCTTCAACACCAATGCCCTTCAGCATCTGGAGGAACAATGTTCCGGTAAGGTTATCGCTGTATGCAATCTTGCCGGATAGGAGATAGTCGAATGCCTTACGCTCTCTCTCCGATATCGGAATGAGCTTATTGGTATGGAGCTTGCTGTTGCTCCGAAGCTGACCTATGGTGCGAGTGCCTTTCTGAATCTCGCTGGTCTTTGGCGAAACAAACCAAACATAATTCCCAAACTTATCACGCACAAATTGCATCAGCATCTTCTGCCCTTCGTAGCATATGACCATTCTATACTTAATAGAACAATCATTGATGGAGCAATCAAGATGGTTATGTTCCTCACAATGGAATGCCCCACCATGAGCTTCCTTTGCCAGCGCTCCTATGATCATGTTGGAATGTGCATCAAGAGGATGCGTTAGATATACTTGAACCTTGACCGACTCGGTCTTACCTTCTTCTACTGTTGAATCAATTTCATATGTGTCAATTTGATCAAATTCCATCTTGGGAATATTGACCAATTGCCATTCCCTATAGTATGGGCAGATTGGAGTTATGGTATTCGCAATCATGTATACCTTGATGTTGCCCGTTCTCGATATCGTACTCACAAGCCTCTGAAGCCTATAGCTCTCTTGAGGCAGATAGTTATCTAACGTGATGACTTCTTCAAATATTCCGAAGGCATAATCTTGGAAGACCATTGACTTCGTCTGATATGCCTCATACAGATTGAAGCGCCTACCAAGCTCTCTCCCTCTGATATACTTTGCCTTCTCTTTGTCATAATTGGCAAAGTACAATACTCTCCTATAGCATACAATTGCGGTATATTCACCATCCGTAATCTGCTCGACCGGACAATCCAAGAAATAATTCTCCGCATTGGTATCAGAATCCTCTTTCATCAGCCTCCTAATATATGCCAGCTTCTTCCCTTTCTTCCAGCACTCCTTTACCACTCCTCCCTTGACAGCATATGACTTGCCATTACTCCATGCTCCAATGACAAAATTGTATCTGCCTTTCATGCTCATCACTTTCGTACTTGATACATAGTTAGGTTTTTTCCTCGCCATCTTAAAATCCTCCATTTTGTTCTTCCAGATAATCAATTTCAGCCATATATAAATCGAGATCGAAATCCTTTATCTTTTTCGTTGTGGGGGAAATCACACACGCATTCCCACACTCCACCATATGCCCCATAATATTCCTCATTTTGTACTCCTCCTTGATATATAAACTTTTCGTACTTCCGCATTCCTTAAACGTAAACTTGTCCGTAAAATGTTCCAAGTCTTTCACTTCATCTTCCTTATAAATGTAAATAGGCTTCCCATCTTCTCCCATGCCCTTGAGCTTTCTGGCACTCACACCAGCCACAGTTACATGGAGCTTTCCCTCCGGATCATCATAGGCATAGCATTTGGAATGAAGAAATCGGAATCTCTTGAAATGGTCTTCGAGATCGAAGGAATCATAATTCACAATCTTCCCATTATTGTCCACAATATAATCTCCATTCTTAATGGCTCTCTCATAACAAGCATCATTGTGTGCCTTCAGCTTAGCACGAAGCTCGTCTGTGGAGAGGATGAAAAGTGAGTCTGTGTCGCAGTACAAAGCCCTCCCCACTCGCTCCTTTGCCGGAAGGTTGACAGCGCTCTCATCGTATGGACAGCACAGCATGATTTCATCGAAGATTTTCTTCCGACTGTATGCTGTTGTCCAAATGCCCCAGCTGTATGCCAAGAAGCCTCTCGATGATTTTGAGAAATATCCTCCATATCTGCCATAGTATTCATTGAGCTTCTTATCTATGTCTGCCGGCACATAGTGAAATTCGGATGGATTCTCCTCGCTCCTCTCAATCTCACTCTTACAATTGTCTTGTGCTGTCATCCCATAGAATGCATTAAATACATTCTTGAATTTCTGAGTATTGTTGTGGGCATCAAAAATCTCATCGATTGGGGCATCATTACGCTCAAGCTCCTTCTCGATATTCTTCAAATCGGTCTTGCCCTTGAAATATTTATCGAGGAGCTTCCTAAACCATTCCGGCAATCTTCCAGCTTCAGCTTGATATGTAAGCGTGAAGGAGAGCTTCCCCACCTTGTAGAGCTTCAATATGATGTCCAAATCCACATCAGTAATCACAAGCTCAAATGTACCTTTAATCCAAAGCGCTCTACCATTATCCGAGCAATATGATATCTTGCCATATTGGTCTCTGAGAGCAACATTTCCGGCAATGGCTCTGGATGTGGAAATGTAAGGGAAACCAAAATCGGGATTCTTAAGTGACACATCCGTAAACCTAACCACACCAAAAGTGATACATCCCTCCGTGTGCAGAAAGCTCTCCACATCCATCTCTTCTTGTTCCTCAAAAGGGCCGACTTGGTAGAGATTGTCGCTCATGCGCTGGGAGGATGGATACGATGATCTGAGATCGAAATGGTCTCCGTACTCACCATCCTCAAGCTCCACAAGCTCATCCTTGTATTCCCGATTCCCATGCGTGTATCCTCCGGCAAAGCAGAGGCGCTGAAAGTGATAGCAAATAGCATCCGGATATGTGACGATGAAATCCTTTCTGTTCTGGGGATCACAGAGATAACACTCCTTTGCTTCTCGCCTTGCTCTTCCGGTATTGGTAAGAGGGGCATTGCAGACGGAATATCCGTATGATGCATAGTCTGCGAGGATGGCTTCTTGTAACCCAAGCACATCGTTAATTTGGTATTCCCAATCCGATTGCTCAAGCCTCTCATCTGGGAAGCGTATGAGATCATAATCCACAAGCCCTACTCGCTTTGGATGGTCAACGTGATATTTATCCGTAACCTTTTCCAAGCCTTCGTTAAAATACACATAAGAATCCCTGATGTCCAGATTACCGATACGAACATATAGAGGCTGATGTGGTCGAAGGAAAAACTCATCTCCATCATCCCATAACTCGCATAACTGTTGCCATTCATATTCGTAATCGTATCCGAGATTGTGCGCATAGAGAATTGCACTAACCTTCACTCGGCATTTCTCAAGCGCTGTCTTGGAAGGATTTGAAGCAGACCATTTTCCCGTCTTGCTCTTGTAATACTCTTCCAGCTTTGCGCAGCTCAGCTCCTCTCCCCATGCTATCAGAAAATCATCAAGCTCCTTCAAGAGAGTACCAAGCTCCCTTGATGTTCTTCCCGTAATGCAATCAGAAAAATATCTCCCAGCACGAAAGCAGAATGCCCATTGGTATATCCAAGCATGTACTCCCTCGGACAGAGTGCCTTCCTCATTCAACGGAGTATGGCTGGTCTCTGTATCGAAAGTAAAGGGAAGCGCAATGATGTAATGCTTCGTACTCTTCTCCAGAAGCGGATAGGATTTTAAGTTTTCCAAATAGTAATTAGCCATATGTCTTATCAAGATGTTGCTGAATTGCCTTCGGGTAAATGTGCCCCGTCAGAGGCGATTGCTTTCCTTGAAGGGCAAGAGTTAAAAGCTGATTTGTCGCTTCCTCAACACTCACGTTCTGCTCAACAGCTTGTGTGGTAGAATGCGTTTTGATATCGTAGTAGAAGCGCTTCATCGAATCCTCATCTATCGAAGCCCTCATATCCATATATTCATTGACAGTATAAAGGCGTCCGTTTTTCTTCTCCCATTTCTTGATAACATCCTCATGCTCGCTAAAATAAGCTTCATACTCTCTTTCCAATTGCCTTGTGGTATATGCTCCGGCATCCAATGTTCTGAGCATAACCTTCATCTGTTCATCAATCTCGGCATCCGATAGTCTTGTGAAATCTGTTCTCATAACAAGATCGCCATTCCTATCTGTGCGGTAGAGATTTCGGTATTTGGATGTCTCGGATGCTCGGAGAAAATTCTGATAACTCCTTGCTCCGGTATAACCTTTCCTCTTAATCGCCTTCATATTTCGATTGAATGCTCTAACTATCTTTATATAATCTTCGGGAATATTATCAGCCATGTTATTCTCCTTTCAGATAAAAATAGGGCGAGAGAATAACCCTCGCCCAAGTGAGCGATATGATCAGATCACCAAAACATAGTAATCCTTATCATACTCGTCTGTGTGGCGCTCTTCAAGCTCACCGGAAGCATCTCCACGCTTGATTGCCTCGACATCATCCGCATCAGCAAGAATCTCTTCCCACTGCTCTGTGCAGAATGCCCCAAGTGATAAGCCCTTGATTCCATCTGCTGTTTCAGCAAGCACAACGGGATGAGGCTTCTTTGCCTTCTTGCTCTTCACGATGAAAGCTCCTACGATCTTCACATCCTTGCCGTACTTCTCGACATACTCGGAAGGCTTCATGTAGTCATCCTTCTCGATCTTGATGTCACCAAAGGGACTCTTAACTGCGTTACTGTGCTTTGACCAGCTCATTTTAATTTCCTCCTTCGTTATTTGATGTGGTCTCTGTTGCATCCGGCTCTTCGGCAGAGGCTACGCTCTGCTCCGGCGCTCCGGTAGCCGATGGTTTCGGTTCTTCATTGTTAACGATATCCTTCAGCTTGGACTCAGCCTCTTCTGTTGCTTTCCTCCCAGCTTCTCTAGCTGAAGCATTGCCCTCCGGTACTCCCATCTTCTCGGCATTCTCCTCCAAGAGCATCTTGCTCAGCTTCTCAAGATTTTTCATGTTCATGTTCGTTCTCCCTTCTTAATTATAAGCCAAAGTAGTTATGTGATTCCATCCATTTTTCAAAATCTGCTCCCTTGATGACCAGAGCATATTGGCATGCATACTTAAGTATATCTGATTTGCGGATGCCAACATCGTTGGTGTAAGCTTCAAGAGATTTATTCAGATCGCTTTGCTCCGGCACTCTGAAACTTAGCACAGTATTCTGCTTCTCCATCTTTATCCCTCCTTCCCGTATAAATTTTATCAAGCCATTTCCAATACGGACATTGGTCACAATCACCATCTCCACACTCAAACTCTGCGCTTGGTGGTGATATGCAATTCCTTGCTGGTCGGAAACCAAACACTTCGACAAACTTCTCCGCATTAGTCATCTTCATCATCCTCCTCCCATCCGGCATCTGCTTTGTAATCGTCACATGCATATTCTATTGTATCAACCACCCAATCGTAAAAATCATTAAGCATGCCTTCGTTCTCGACTCCTTTTTCCTCCATTAATGTAATGAAGAATAATTCTAACTCCGTACTACTCATTCTTCCTCATCCTCCTTCTGCATTGCCAGCTCCTCTTCCTCAGCACATCTCTCATCTAACGATTTCCAATAATCGAGCCTTCTTTTTAATGCATCGATTCTATGCTTATTTTCAAATGTGATTCCATCATAATATCCAATCCGCCAATTATATGTGGATTCAGCCACTAAAATGCCTTTTCCGCTTTCCACGCACAATTTCTTATCCTCAATTGTACACTTGGTCTCTGCATCAGCATTTTCAATTGCCATTTGTGTATTTTCGATATCCATTTCAATTGATTCACACACTAATTTTATGATGTCTCTTGCTGTTCTCATTTCTTCTCCTCCTATCAATAGAATGTTGTGTCGAGGCACTCTTCCTTGTACACCATGTCGAAATCCTCGTTGTACTGCATCTTGCTTCTGACTCTTCTGAGACCGGAGAGGAGAGCATGAAGCTCAATCTCCTCTGCCTCTGTTCCGCACTCTTGGAATATCCATTCAATGATGCTCTCGGCATTCCCCAGATCGGACTTCCAATGCTCTGGGATTATTATCTCATTAACCATCATATCTTCCATCATTATGCCCTCCCCTCATATTTTTTATCATACATTGCCTTGTGAGCATAAGCTTCATGAACAAGCTGCTTAATGTACTCCTCATCAACGTAATCCTCACCATCAACAGCATATACTATGGAATTGATGATTGTTTCCAAGCCATATACATGATGCTCACCTATGAGCTTGGTTATCTCTTTCTGTGTTCCAGCAATTGTCATTTTTGTTTCCTCCGTTTTCTTTATTGTGTTCAGACTCTGTAAGGTTTCTCTCCCTTACATTCATTATAATATCATATTCGTATACGCTTGTCAACACTTGTTTACAAAAATTGCATAGAAATTTTTGGAAAATTATGTTAACATATAAGTAACAATTGTAACATTTCTTAACATTAAGAAGGGAGAAAAATATGGCACTTTATAAAGACCTATCTACAGTTTTAAACACACTCAATGCCCAGAGCAGAGGCGAAGATACTATCGCAACAGCAGACCTTACCGGATGTATCGCCGAAGTAAAAAGCTCACTTTCATCTGCAGATTACAAGGATGCTTTCATGGGATCGCTGGCATCTATGGTGACGAGATTCTGGAATCGCTATCTCTCCACATCCATCAAATATCCCGCAATCAACGTGGACTCCGAACAGTTTGGAGCAATGGTGGCTAAGAATGACATTGCTCCCTTTGTTGCCGTAACCAACACGGAGATATCTACCGGAGGAGATTCCTATGCTCCCAATTTCGCAGCTTATGACGCTCCCAGCGTAACCCAGAGATTCTTCGTTGGATACGATACTTGGGCTGAGAAGATGAAACTGACCGATGAGCTTCTCGATTCCGCATTCCATTCGGAAGCAGAGCTTGCCTCCTTCATTGATGCCGTAATGAGTGCCTTTGGCGATGCTCAGATTCAGCATCAGAATAAAGCTCAGGACATGGCTCTTGCTAACTACATTGCAGAGTGCCTCCACGAAGGCTCTAATGTGGTTAACATTCGCTCTCTGTACAACGAGAAACACGGCACATCTTATACCATTGATGAATGTCTGCTGAGACAGGATTTCCATCAGTATGCTTGTATGATAATCGATAAGTTTAAAACTTATCTTACAGCTCCCGATGGAACAGCAGTATTCAACGCAGAGCATGCCGTAAGGCGATCTGATCCGGACGATGTTGTTGCCTTCTTCCTCACAGATTTCGTATCAGCCTACAAGACTTATCTCTTGAATGGTGTGAGCATCCTCAACAACGATCTCTTGAAGCTCGGTGCTTTCTACGAAGTGCAGGCATGGCAGGGCACATCACTTGCTGATTATGGCAAGCCCGATCTTGGAGCGACATCTCGAATCGATGTAACCACAAGCGCTGGCAATTCTGTCGCAGAGACCGGCATCATTGGTGCACTCATCGATAAGAGAGGACTTGCTACCGCACAGCTTAAGTATAGGAGTGCTGTGGATCGCTGGAATGGTGATGGTGTGACCTTCTATACTCAGAGGGCAAGAGCTTCTTACATCAACGATTTCTCAGAGAATGCAATAATTTTTACAATGAGCTAATAGCTTTCTGCCTCATCATATCCCCAGAGTCTTCAGAGGATTCTGGGGAATTTTTATAGGAGAGATTATGAACATATATCTATACCAGAATACAAAACCCATCAGCCATATGGCTCGGACTCTCACAAATCCTCTTCAGATAACGGGAGAACCAAGAGAAGCTGACTCGCTGGATGTGGTTAATCCGGATATCGTGCTGGAGTACAATTCAGCATACCTTCAATATAATTTTTGCTTCATCCCAGATTATGGGAGATACTATTATTTTCGTGAAGCTCCGACGATATCGAAGAAAACCATCACGCTCCATCTATGTGTGGATGTCAAGTATACCTATAAGGACATTATCATGAGATCACAATGCGTCGCAGAGCGCTCATCATCGTGGTTTGACTTGTTTCTCAATGACAGCGCTGTGGAAGGAGTGACCGGTTATGAATATTTTGAGCGATCATTGCCTTATAAGTTTAGACCAGATAATGGGACATATATATTAACTGTGGGAAGCGGAGGATGACATGCATAACGGAAGAATATATTACCATCAAAATTATGTGCTTGAAGTAGCCGAGGAAATTGGTGCTGTTCTGGGCTTTAGGACAATACCTGGCGAGAGTTTAAGTTTTTATTACGACTCCGAAATATATAAAAATTTCACAATTACGGAAGATGGTATAACGGGCGATTTGGTCGATGTAGGTGAAACGACACAACCTTTTCAAATTCGATATGGTGAGCCTGTACAAGCTTTGGGTGTTCTTTCTAATGATTGGTCTCCCGCCACACGATATGGCGCGGATGGTTTGTTGTGCGCAATATATATCACAGATGTAACTACCGAACAGTCGTTATCCACAAGCGCGCCAAAAATTTTATTTTATGATGAAGCACGGGATAGATTTGATAGTGATTATTATTACAATTCGGGCGGGAACACAACATCATCATTAGTTATAAGTGATAATGCTAAGGTTGAATTAATCAATTATCAAAACGGAAATATCGTGCATGAAACCTATACAATGGGGCATTTATTTGGTTCGTATGTGCCACAGATAAATAATGCTTGGATAACTGCTGGTTATGCACAATGGGTAAAATGGGGGAGTAGTATTCCCATATTTGATACGGAGGAACATGCAAAAGCTTATCTTCGAGATCCCAGCATTACAGAAGGGCTTCTTAATAAGGCTAGTAATGATCCTTATGATGAATATGAAAAGCAATTTGATTATTGGTTTATATATTCCACAAGAGGCCACAACACACGAAATTCATCATCGCCCAGCAATGTAAGTGATTTTCTTAGGTGGCCAAAATCACCGGATGACAAAATATGTTTCTTGCTGAAAGATCCAACAAGGAATAGCCCGTATAATTTGGAGCTTCATTATTATACCGGGATGCAAGCGTATAGGGCTGATTCAAGAGATGGTGATTATGAACCCACCACTAATGTGCCCAACAGATATCTTGATCGCTCTATCTCCTTTGGAATGGATGATTATTATACACAATTTGGCTGGCTCTCCAATCTACCGCGCGCTGATTCAGAGCAACAGATGGAAGATTATTTCAACGGACTTATCGATATTTCCCAGATGTCAAATTTTTCGGAGCTTGCAAGAATTGATAACTCCATCATTCAATCTGACTGGGATGGACTTGATATCGATGCAGAAACATCTCTGGGCACGAATGGGATGCAATATGGATATGGACTCAGGCTCTATGCGATGACCAACATTGAGCTTGCCTCCCTTTTCAATGAGCTTTTTGATAGAGCAAACATTGATGATATTCTCGATGGCACAAAGCTCTATGGAAGCGCCTCTGATTGTGTGGCTGGTATCATGTACCTTCCTATCAATGACCTTTCAGCCATATGCAATCTGGGAAGCTTATCGAAGGTTTGGATAGGATCATGGCAAGCAGAGAATGCGGAAGGCAAGAGGATAATCAATAACACGGGACTCATTGATTGCGGAAGCTTTACCATGACTCCTTCCTATTGTGATTTCAGAGATTTTGAGCCTTACACATTGCTGTTCGTGATGCTTCCATTTATAGGATTCAAACAGCTTACGCTCAGTAAATATCTTTCGCAGAGCACACCAAAGACTATCTCGGTCAAGTATGCAATAGATGTATCTACGGGAGGATGCTGTGCGATGATTCTGGCAGACGGCAAGCTCATGGATTTATTCGAAGGCACTTGCGGTGCTTCGAGACCATTCAGCGCCATAGATAACAATGGCTATGTCAATCAATGTATATCAGCGATCACCGGCGCCAGCAATAGTGCCTCCGGCTCTGTGAGCGGAGTAGCAAATGCTGTGAGTGATGCCGGAAAGATGGCTGCAAAATCTGGAGCAATGGGGGCTGTTGGTGTAGGTGGTGTCGCTGTGGCTGGTGCCGGTACTGCGATAAGCGGAATATATCAAGGCTATCAGATAAAGCAAGCTGTGGATAATCCTCCTATCATGCAGAGAGGAAACCTAACGGGTAACCTTTCATACTACACCATCGATAAGGTGACATTTCTCATTGCCAAAAAGCGTACCATCAGACCGGAGAATGAGCTTAATGTCATCGGATATCCTTCCGGACATGGGGGTATGGTGGGACAATTCTCAGGCTTCCTTAAGTGTTCAGCCTTCATGCTGGCTGACGGATTTATAGGAAGTGAAGCAGAGAGAGCAATGATTCTTGATGAAATGGAGAAAGGAGTATATATATGATAACATCAAAGATTGACAATTTCATGAGGGAGACCATTTACTCTGTGAGCAATGTGCCGATAGGATTCCGCTATTGGTATCAGAGGCTACTCGGATTTATGCTCACCATATTCCAATATGACGGCTTACCGGAATCGTTGCCATCAAGGGAGCTTGAGCTTTGCTTACTCCTTCAAGGTTATGCCACACCATTTAGGAAGGATAATGGTGATATTATATGCATCCCTTCTGACATATATGGGTATGACGAGTATTATACTCCGACAATGGCTATCTTTGGAAATCCGAAAGTGAGATCGAAGAGGCTTTATTTGAAAGATGTTGAAGGGCATACTCAGAATGCTGTGCTGATGTACAATACCGAGCTTCACAATAACATCTTTTATGTGGACGCTGATTGTTCCTTCAATACTCTGATATGCAGATACGCAAGACGCTTGGCTGACCTTGAATCGAGCGAGAACATATACACAGCCAAGCTCCGCATGGGCAATGCTCCGGTCTCTGGGGATGACAACGTGAACAAATCCATCAAGAAGTTTATCAAAAAGATATTGATGGGAGACATGTCCGATGCAATTACTGACGATGCCGTGTTATCCTCATTCCGATCTGTGGAGATGGGGAACACTAATCTGAAGGATGACCTTGTGAGCTTCGGTCTTGCAAAGGATAAGATACTTGAGCAATTCTTCCGTGAGATTGGTGTCAAATTCCACAATGCGAAAAGAGCACAGATGTCTGTAGAGGAAGCATCATCTGATGAACAAGTGCTGATGATATCATTGAAGGATGTGGAAAGAGAGCGTATCGAAGGCATTGAGAGATTCAACGAATTCTTTGGTACAAGTGCATCCGTAAAACTGAATCCGGAATTTGACCGCACAAACTTTAGCGAAGGAAGGAGATTTGGGGAATGATAAATGGAATGATTAAGTACAACAGAATGGAGCTTGGATTCTATCTCACAGCGCTCGGAGGGAATCCGATTGACCGATTGGTTAAGCTCATAAATGGGACAAGTGATTCCGGTTATGCCGGATGCTCATTTCTAAGTGATGATTGGTTTCAGTATGTCGCAAGCACCAATGGGAACAAGCTCATATATGTGTCAAATGGTCAGATACTCAAAGCCAATTCATACAACAGCAGACTTGACGATGACATAATCAAACGCTATTCACACAGACCGCTTGAGGAAGACTTGCTTGCCTTTGCACTCAACAATAAGAATGCAGACTATCTGCTCGACATTGTAAATGATTATCTGAGGGAAGAAGTTATTAGGCTCTTCGACGCAGAGCGAGATGCGATGACAAGAATATATGCCGTAATCAACGAGGAGTATGAGCCTTTATACAATCTCGATGTAACCTATGAGGAACAGCATTCCGGTACTGACACCAAAACCATTAGCGGAACAGAATCCGGAACAGATGGTGATACGGGAACAAGCACTAACGTGAGAAGCGGAGGCGAAACGCTTACCAAGAGCGGAAGTGAATCTACCACCTATGCTGGCGGTGAGACGAGACATGATAATACCGGAAGCAATACTACCACAGCTAACAGCGTATATGCATTTGATTCGGTCAGCGCTCTTCCTAATGATGGAAGCGTAGTAAATCATAATAAGAGTGAGTCGACCGAGTACAATAATCGCTCTGACACAACAGCCTTTAACAATAGGCAGGATTCTACATCTTACAATAATCTTACTGATCAGAGGACAGATAATCTGTCACACTCGCATTCGAGAACAAGCTCTGGCTCTGAAGGTTTTGCTCATGGAGAGAAGATTGTGACAAGGAGATTCGGTAACCAAGGCATAACCAAATCCACAGAGCTTCTCGATGACGAGATTAGAACATGGAGCAGAATTGATTTCTTGCAGTATGTCTCAGACATGGTAGTCAAGCGTATCACTACAATATGATGTGGAGGCATCCCCCAGCGCAATGTTGGGGGATGTTTTTTATTGCGTGAAACATGCGTGAAACAATGCCTGATCTGTGGTGGCTGTGGTGGCTGCATGTGGCTGGGCAATAAAACGGACAGCATTGGGAGAGTGAGGGGGGTGGTAACCAC
>AUXO015168955.1_pt1 | contig 12266 bp, 22 predicted proteins | sample 768731 | NCBI WGS metagenome assembly AUXO01 (sample SAMN02715735, study PRJNA202380) | gut metagenome | biome: sheep rumen | host: Ovis aries | place: New Zealand: Palmerston North | reverse complement strand
ACAGTTGTTTATTATAGAGGAAATACAAGAGTAGCATCGAAAGATTTATTCTTCTCCTTAGATGATATTGAAGCGGCAACCAGTCTTGCAGACCTAGGTTTAGAGCTTGATTTGTACTAGACTGAAGATTACAAGCCAGGCCGCCTCGTATTTAATGAACAAATTTTAGTAGATAAAGATATTAAGGCATTTATAGATGCTCCTTCTCCTATTGTAGTTTATGATGAATTCTCAGTAGAAGAAAAACCAGATTTATTATATGTTACTTATTATCGCGGCGGTGCGTATGAATCAACTGAGATTAGCTTAAATCCAGATAATTCTAATTACTTAGATTGTGATTTAGCTGGACGTGTAATGAATCCTAATGGTGCTATTAAATATATCAACCATTATCACACAGCTTTATATGAAGATGAAGCTCAAGACTACTTCATCGCATATCAAGTTAAGGTAGATTATAAGTATGTAGACATACATAAAGGCCCTGGCCGCGCTTATGCTACTTTAGCAACAATTACTGATGAAGGTGTTTACACAATCATTGAAGAAAACCGTGGATGGGGTAGATTAAAAGAATATCCTACTGGATGGATTCTTCTTTCTTATACTAGTCCTGTGGTTGGTCCTGGACAGAATCCTAGCTTTGAAGTAGGTGGCCTTGGAGATGTTACTGTTCCTTTTGGAACTGTTTTAAGTTTCAATAAGATGACTGTAGATAGACTTTGGGCTTACTCACCAGATGAAGCTTCTTGGATTAAAACTGAAGAGATTTCAATGAATGAAGAAGGTAAACTTTTCAATGCTCTTGGTACTCAAGTAGTTCATTTAGATGGAATTTCTGATTGGAGTAGCATTAGTTCATTTAATGGAATAGGCGTTTCTGTAAATGCTTATAGATTAAAATATCATGATGATGCTGAATACAATTATCAAGGTGGTTTTAATTATGCTGATTTAAGTGCTTTACATTCTCTTGATATTGTTTATCCTGAAACAATATATGAATATAATGTTCATTATTTTAAAGATACTTTAACTCCTCAAATAATAGATGAAGGAGAATTAGAAACCCCTGGTTTAGGAGCTGTTAAAAAGCTTTCAGACCAAGACTCTGGAACGAGTAGATATATGTATGAAAGTCCTTCTATAAATTCTAGAGTACTGAAAGAAATACCGGCCGCATATAATCAAGCAACATAGACTGAAGTTAATGTTTTATTAAAAGATTATCCTGCGGGTTGGTGGAAAATTTCTTATGAAGGCACTGAAGGATATATCCAAGCAAGATGTATTAAAGAACTTCAAAGTCCGACTTTTAGTGTTTAGCCCACTTGGTCAAACCCTACAGTAGGAGTTGCTTCTTTCACTTGTTCAATGAGTGACTGGAATCCTGACTGGGATATATTTATTGAAACAAGCTGGCAATATGATGATAATAATGACCCTATCAATCCTACTTTATATAGAGATACTCCTCTTACATTAACATGGGAGTTCTTTGGAATAGACAGAAATCTTTATAAACCTTCAGGTTCTTATGACGATGGTTTATTTATGTGGAATCCTAGAACATGGGAAAATGAAGATGTTTATTTTACCTTTGAAGAATTAGTAACAACAGGTACTCAAGAAGTTTTATATTTACCTACATTAGACCATTATAAAGCTGCTTATTATTTAGGATTTACTGAAATTCCTCTTGGAATAGATGAATTCTCAACTAAACCTAAAACTAATAAGGATGGTCGCTGGGATGTTGAATATAAATATGAAAGAAGATTCGAGTGGGGGCCTCAAACTGGTTCTACAAATGAAGATAACTTCCATGATAGAGTTGGTTTATTAAAAGATGCTAGTATTAGAAAAACTTTTGGTGTTTTTGTTGGTGGTGGAAATGTTGTAGATAAAACAGAAACTTATGTTACAAACAATAGAACACAAAATAATGAATATTATTCTATTATCAACTTCTCTAATAAACGTAACGCATCAGCAGTTTGGGCGGAAGGTAATGATTTAACTAATTATCAAAGTAATTATAAAATTGGAGATACATAGATTACTGAAAATCTAAATCTTGAAAATCCTAAATTTTATACTTTTACTTATGACCAATAGGGTAGTAGTGAACCTGAATATAAAGTGGTATCAATGGATAGCCAAAAGGTTGGTGCTATGCTATTATATGTAACTAATGGTTATTGGACTACTACAATGCAAGGTTCTAATTATTGGTACTATCAATCTGCAAAAGAAGTTGAAAAACCTTATATATATTACTATATTAAGGTTTGGGAAGACTATTATTTAAAACATTATTTCATTCCTCTTCCTAAGGGTTATTATCTACCTAATGGAACTCAAGTTCCTTATAACACTTTCTATGATGTTGTCACAGGAGAATTATGTGAAGCAAAAAGAATTCAATATTATGCTTCTCATCAACCTTCTGGTGGTTATACTACAACATATAGTCCTTAGGGTTATCCTCAAATCTTTAGAGTAGGAGAACCAATAGTAAAAGATAATCAATTTGATTATTTTGGAACTTGGAATAATTATTCTGTAAATGATGTTGATTATATCACTCAAATTACAACAGCAACAACAAGTCATAAAGACCCTGATGCTCTAGCAATAGAGAGAAATAACTTAGAGGTTGATTTGGTAGTTCCTGTTAAAGGAGTTACTGCGGACGCCGCTAATAAAGTAATTGGAGAGTGGTATAAGGTTTATGATAATAGCTGGTTCAAATCATCGGATGCAACTATCTTACCTAGTGGTACATATACTATTACACCTTGTGATAAATATATCGCTTTGAAAGATACTTCTGAACATGAAGGAACACGAAACCAGGCTATAACATACTTTGGTTACCTAAATCCTAACGGAGATAGAGCTACAACATCTGTTACAACTGAGACTGCCGCGCATGCGACCGCCGAACACGAAGATATGTACTTCATCGGTAATACATGGTGGCCTAAATCAGCAACAGAAGATAATGCAGAAGACATTGAAGTCAGATACGCGGTTTCCGCAGATAGACTTCCTGTAATTTGGTAGTTCCTGTTAAAGGAGTTACTGCGGACGCCGCTAATAAAGTAATTGGAGAGTGGTATAAGGTTTATGATAATAGCTGGTTCAAATCATCGGATGCAACTATCTTACCTAGTGGTACATATACTATTACACCTTGTGATAAATATATCGCTTTGAAAGATACTTCTGAACATGAAGGAACACGAAACCAGGCTATAACATACTTTGGTTACCTAAATCCTAACGGAGATAGAGCTACAACATCTGTTACAACTGAGACTGCCGCGCATGCGACCGCCGAACACGAAGATATGTACTTCATCGGTAATACATGGTGGCCTAAATCAGCAACAGAAGATAATGCAGAAGACATTGAAGTCAGATACGCGGTTTCCGCAGATAGACTTCCTGTTTATTCTATTCCTATTGCTAAGGATGAATATAAAGTCGATATGTTATTATCTGGTGCTAGAATCACTGCAACTAAGAAACTTACTTATGATAATTATTGGCAGTACATTGGAACCGGTTGGGTTGATACTGAAAATAATGTATCAGAAGTCATTTAATAGAAAGGAGTTTCCATGAAAGATTTTAAACTGGAAGAGGCGCTGTCAGCGCCCTTCCTTAAACATAATGAAATTGTTTATTTTCCAGTGGTCTTTGAAGATGATGGAGAATCCTTTTCTATCATAAATAATGGTACTGCGGCATCCCCTTGCCGCATTACCATTGTACCTCAAAATGATATTATGTTATTACAGATTACTGGATTAAGTTAGGAACCTATAAAAGTAACAAAAGTACAAAGAGGAAACATTTTAATTATAGATGGAATTGATAGAGCGGTTACAATTGATGGGGAACCCGCATTTGACCGCTATGATGCTTGGGAATTTCCTAAATTATCAACAGGAACAAATGATATTAAAATTACAAGCGGCGGGTCTTGCTAGATTAGCATATAGTACCAGCCTCGTTATGTATAAGGGGGCGCCGCATGTTTAAGATATATGATTCTCAAAATAAATTTTTAAAATTAGTTGAAGTGGCTAAAGGTACTCATATAGATTGGACTTTAGAGACAGGATTAAAAACCCTGTCTCTAAAATTACCTTTAACCTAGGAATATATGAAAATTATAAATTACTAGGGTTACATTGAAACATCCACCGACCGCTTCATTATAAAAGAAATAAATTATAAGTATAATGTGACTTTTGATGTTTACTGTAAATCTGACATAGAGGAACTAAAATATACTTTAGTCCCTATTTTTGATGTAATAGATGTAAATGTTGAAACCGCCTTATAGCGCGTGATTGGTGGTACTACCTGGACTCTTGAATATAATAGTGATATAGTTAATGCTGTTGAATATAAATTGACAAATTCAACAGTTTATGATATAATAAAACAAATAAAACAAGATTTTGATTTAGATGTTCTTTATGACACTAAAAAGAAAATTGTAAAAGTCTATACAAAAGTAGGTAAAGAAAAAGGAGCATATTTCTCTAATGAATCAAGATTGAAAATGCTTTAGGAACAAGGCCAGACTTTTGATTATTGTACTGTTTTATATCCAATAGGTAAAGATGGTTTAACAATTTCTTCTATTAACAATGGCTCTCCTTATATTGAGAATTTCCAATATACAAATAAATATTTACCAATGTTTTGGATTCAAGATGATATAGAATAGGCACAAGAGCTGAAAATGAAAGCGGAAGCCTATCTGGCTGTTCATTCTACACCTATTGTAGGTTATAGTCTTCGTTTAAGCGAGCTCCCGCAAGAAGTTTCAATAGGAGATGAAATCATATTAGTGGATAAGATAAAAAAGATTAAACAAAAACAAAGAATTGTTAAAATTATCAAATATCCTTTTGAGCCATAGAAAGATAAAGCGGAAATTTCAAATCGCTTAGTAAATTTCGCAGATACTATGACTCATTACAACACTAATTATGATAAACAGATTGCTTATATTAAAAATAATATAGCAGAACTAAAGTGAGGTTAAAAATATGACAGAAAATAGTTATAAAATTTTAAATTTTCTAAAGAAGAATAATCCTTCTACTGCAAAATAGGTGGCGGCCGCCCTTGACATGGAAAAACGTAGGGTTGACTCCTATTTTTCAGCTGCTATTGAGGGAGCTGACTTAGGTTTCAGAGACCGCACTTCTACACCTTCTAAACTTTTCTTAAATGATAAAGGGATGAAATATGAGCAAGAAACTTGACAACTCAAAAAAATTTTGTTAATATATTATAGAAGGTTAAATAAAACAAAAGGGAAAAAGAAACTAGATTGATTAGCCATATTAAGTTGATTTCTTTCAAATTTTTTGTTATAATATTTATATAATATAAAGGACACATTTATATAAATAGGTTTAATTAACTTTAATATACTATTGACAAAGAAAGTATTTGTAGTAGTATGTCGGAAAACTAATGTATTTAAAGCCATTGTACATCAATTCCTATCAAAGAGAGAGGCTCTCATCCTGGCCTCTCTCTCTTTTTTTAGAAAATAAGTAAATAAATTTACCGATGGTAGGAAAGGAGCTAAGATGGATGAAAATTTAAGAATTAGGATATATGAAATAAAGACAAAATATAATGTGACTATAAAAACAATTGCTGCGGCGGCAGGAATTAATTATTCCCTCTTGAGTCAATGCTTAACAGGGAAGAAGCACTTCCCAGAAAAACATTTGAAAAATCTGGTTGAAGTGCTGGATAATATAGATAGGAATAAGGAGTAATAGGATGGCACAAGTAACAGACAGACAGACTAGCGCATATATTTGCTAGGTCGATAATCATCAAAAGGGTAGTAGAGAACAATTGGTTACAATAAGAAGTAAGTAGGGAGAAGAAATTGCATATAATACACTGAGTGATAAAGCTCTCAGAATTTATTTGTTAGTCACTTCAAATAAAAAAGGATTTAGACTAACTATGAGTTCTACTCAGATTGGCGGGAAGCCACTTCCGCAGAACATGAGTCGAGCATCATTTACAAGAGCAATCAAAGACTTACAAGACCATGGATTCTTGACGCGGGCGGAGGATGGGACCAACCTCTGGGTGTTTCATGACTACCCTGTTGTAGAGGAAGAAATGGAAGTGATTGTAGATAAACGAGGTTCAGACGAGGATTGGTATGCAGACCCGTCGAAGATACAAGTCAAAACAATCTGAGGTGCGTCAAAAATGATGCACTTCATCAAATAATTCATTTAACAAAGTGCTTCAAAATTGATGCACATTGTGAATCATTTTTGATGCACATGTGAAGCAACTTTGATTCACATAATATTACAATAGCGCACAGAGAGTCGAAGCCTCTGGCTTCTCCTCTTCCTGTGCTAACAAAGTAATAGTGGGGTCGGCAGAGCCTCCCCCACACCAACTCCAGGATGAAAATGTTAGGGACCGCCGCCCTAACAAAATAATGAAATTAAGAAAATATTTTTTTTAAATTAAAAAAGAAGAAAGGAGGCTAATAATGGCTGTACTTACTGAAAAACAACGCATGTTCGTTGACTATTATTTAAGTCATTTTCCTTATGATACTGTTGCTGCTTATAAATATGCATATGGAGATAAGGGTTCTAATGATAAAAATCGGAAAAATGCATCTCAAATTTTCCATATGCCCGCGTGCGAAGAATATAGAAAGCAAAGACAAAAGGAAATGTTAGAAGAGATGAACTGTAATGCTTAGGCTATTGCTGCTAAATTAATGACTATGGCAATGGCAGGGAAGGACGACTAGTATTATACTCCAGTGCTCCAGATTAGAGCATTAGATTTATTACAAAAACAATTAGGAATACAACAAACTAAAACTAAGATTGATGCTGATGTAAATGCGGTCGTCCAGTTTGTGGAGGATGTACCTAATGACAAAGATAAGTCTTAGTGAGAAGATTGGAAAAGGGTATAACCAGTTCTGGCATTTCAAAGGTAGATACTTACTTGTAAAAGGTTCTCGTGGTAGCAAGAAATCAACGACCGCCGCCATGAAGATTATTTATTTGATGATGAAGTATCCTTTATCTAATTGTTTGGTAGTTCGTCAGGTTTTCAACACACAAAGAGATTCAACATGGAAGCAGCTACAATGGGCGACAGAGACTTTAGGTGTTAGTCATCTATGGAAGTTTACTGTTTCTCCTCTTGAAGCTACATTTCAACCAACAGGCCAAAAGATTTACTTTAGAGGATGTGATAATCCTCTGAGTATTACTTCTATTACGGCTCCTGTTGGTTTTTTAAATTTATGCTGGATTTAGGAAGCTTATCAAATAACATCTGAATAGGATTTCAATAAAATAGATTTATCCCTTAGAGGTTAGCTCCCTAAAGGTTATTTTAAACAAATTATTTTTACTTTTAACCCTTGGAGCGACAAAAGTTGGATAAAAAAGAGATTTTTTGATGTTCCTAATGATGAAAATAAACTGGCCTTGACAACTACCTACAAATGCAATGAATGGTTAGGACCAGATGATATAAAGGTTTTCTAGGATATGAAGGAGAAATACCCACGCCGCTATAAGATTGAAGGTTTAGGCGAATGGGGTATATCTGAAGGCCTAGTTTTTGATAATTGGAAGACATAGAATTATGATGTAAAAGAATTAGGAAATTTACCTCTTTGGATTGGTATTGACTTTGGTTGGCAAGACCCGACTGCAATAAGTATTTTAAGAGTTGATGAATAGAATAAAAGATTATATTTCTGTGATTAGTTCTATAAATCACAACAGACTCTAGAACAAGTTGCGGCATGGGTGAAAGCCCGCGGTTATCACAAATGTTTGATTTATGCGGACAGCGCGGAACCTCGGTCAATCGTGGAATTAACCCAGTTAGGACTGCTTAGAGTGAAGCCCGCCAAGAAGGGTAAAGGTTCAATCATGTAGGGAATAAGAAAACTGCAAGAGTATGAGATAATCATTCATCCCTCTTGTTAGAACGCTCAAATTGAATTTTCTAATTATGCTTTTGATAAAGATAAGTTTGATAACTGGACTGACAAACCTATTGATGCTTTCTGTCATTTGATTGATGCGGCTAGGTATGCGACACAGTGTGGCAGCGACCGCAAGAAATTACAAACTCTTTCAAAAGGAGCATTGGGAATTTAATTAAAAACAAGTCTTTTTGTTTATATTTTGCTTCTTTTGTTCCTCTTGTGAAGAAGAGTTTATATTTAAAAAAAATCGAAGGAGATTTTGCTCATGGAGAATCTTTTAAATACTTTTGATTTAAAAACAATTATATTTGTTCTTTTTATGACCGCGGTCGCCGCAAAAGAACTTATATAGTTATATCAGTATTTCCGTGGGAAAATATATGGAAAATACGAGAAGCAAGATAATAAAAAAGAGAAGATAGATAGTATGGAGAAGTCTGTACAATCTATTTTAAATGAAATTGAAGAAATGAATAAAAAATTAACTTTATTACAAGAAAGTAATAGAGATTCTATTAAAAGCTGGATTGTAAGACTGTATCATAAATATAAGGAAGATGATACAGAATTAGATAGTATGCAAATGGATTTATTAGAGCGCCGCTACCAACATTACAAAGATTAGGGCGGAAACTCTTATATAGATGAATTAATGGAAGAATTAAGGTCCATGTATAAGAAGAAAGGAGAATCACATGTTTAAGTGTAAACTAAATAAAGATACTCCGCTGAGTGTAGAAATTATTAAAAAGATTATTGAGAGACACAGAGGAAGTGAAATTCCTAGATTAGAAAATCTTAATAAATATTATCATGCAAAAAATCCTATTCTGTCAAAACAAGTGGCAGATGAAAACCTCCCTAATAACAAGATTGCGCACCCATATGCGAGTTATATTACAGACACTTTAACTGGTTATTTTATGGGATAGGGCGTGAGCTATTCTTCATTAGAGGAGTCGGCCGCAGATGAATTGCAGATGGTACTAGAGTATAACGATGAGCAAGACTAGAATATGGAATTAGCGAAGGACGCATCTATTTTTGGTTTTGCGGTTGAGTTGTTATATATAGATGAAGATGCGCAGGTTAGACTGAAAAGACTAGACCCCCGCGAGATTATTATAGTTTATGATGATACCTTAAACAATGATATTTTATATGGAATAAGATATTTTGTTTGTGAAGATTGGGTTGCTGATAAAACCTACCTTCAGGTTGAGGTTTATACAGATAAAGAAGTTATTACATACAAGAGCACATAGAACCTAAGCTCATTCCAGGAAATAAGCAGGGTCCCGCATTATTTTTCTATCTGTCCTATTGTTGTTTATGATAACAATGAAGAAGAGATAGGAGATTTTGAACCTGTTTTAAGTTTAATTGATGCTTATGATAAGATGGAATCTGATTCTCTTGATGATTTTGATTATTTTGTTGATGCTTATTTATGCTTATCTGGTTTACAAGCTGATAAAGAAGATATTGCGTCAATGAAAGAAAATCGTGTGATTTTGTTAGATTCAGACTCTGACGCGAAGTGGTTAACGAAGACTGGTTCTGATTCTACTATTGAAAATGTTAAGATTAGATTAGATAAGGATATTCATAAGTTTTCTAAAACTCCTGATATGAGTGATGAGTCATTTGCGGGAAATGCTTCCGGTGTAGCTATTAAATATAAGACTATGCCAATGGAAAACGTGGTTTCTATTAAAGAGCGGAAGTTTAAAAAGGGACTTCAGAGACGTATCGAATTGATTTTCGTTATGTTAGGATTAAAGGGGTCCGCATTTGATTGGCGCTCTATTGATATTACATTTACAAGAAATCTTCCTACAAATGAAACTGAGATTGCAAATGTAGTTAATACTCTTTCTAATGTAGTTTCTAAAGAAACTTTACTTGCTCAGATTCCTTTTGTTGAGAATGTGGATGATGAGATGGAAAGACTTGAGAAAGAAAAAGAAAGCAATCCTTTTTATGACATTAGATTGGGTCTAAGAGGAGAAGAAAATGGCGGAGAAGATAAGACCGAGAAGTAGGTATCATAACAAAAAAAGTTTTGATGCTTAGTTAGCTATTGTGAGGGAATTGCTGGAAGAAGCTGAAGATGTTTAGGAAGAAATGGTCGAAGATTTTGAAGAAGCTTTATATTAGCTTTATAAATTATGTGAAGAGCAATTCCCTTTTTTCTATCATGTTGGAGTGCTTGATAAAAAAGAATATGAGCGGCTGGTGGCTTCATTAGAAGGCTATGGTAGAACTCGAATAAGCTAGGTCTTAGATAGAATTAAACGAGATGTTACTTCTTTGCAAGAGCAAAAGTTGATGGCGTGGTTGATTTTAGATTATGAAACAACTGCGCGGAAGACTGCGATGTCTCTAGGTCCTAAGGGGAAATGGACTATTCCTGTCGATAAGTAGGCTAGAGTCTTGAAGCCATGGTGCTAGGATAAGAAGACGTTCATGGATAGAATAAAGACAAATACCGAAGACATGGATTACAAACTACGCGGGACTATTATAAAAGGAATCCGTTAGGGTTGGACTCTCGACCAGATGGCAGAACATTTAAAGAAAATAACCGGAATGGCAGCCTATAAAGCTAAAAGGTTAATAAGAACGGAGACCATGGCGGTATATGCAAAAGCAACTAAAGATATTTATTTATAGAATGGAATTAAATATGTTTAGATAATTGGTGATGCGGCCTGCGGTGGAATTTGCCTAGATTATGTAGGAGAATATATTACTCTAGAATAGGCGGAGGTTGGAGACGAGCTTCCGCCTTATCATCCTAATTGCGCTTGTAGCTTTTGTGCTTATGAAGAATTTTAGTAAATTGGTAAATTTTTGGGCAAGGGTTTGAAAAGGATTCATTATTATTTTTACTTTACTATGAAAGAAATATTTTTTGATAGGAAAAGGAGAGTAATAATGGAAATTAAAGACACAAAAGATGTAAAATGGACTCCAGTAATCGGATATGAAGATTTATATTTAGTTAGCACAAATGGTAAGGTGTATAGTATAAGAAGTCATAAAATATTAGCACCTAGGAGACATAATGCTGGATATTTAAGAGTAACATTATCTAGAAACGGGGAGAAAAAAGATGCTTATATTCATAGATTAATGTGTGAAGCATTTTTGGGGACTCCTAATGATGGAAGAAATTTCGTAAATCACTTAGACGAAAACCCGGCTCATAACTAGATTACCAATTTAGAGTGGACTACCAACAGTAATAATATTAAATATAGTTGGGAACGGCATCGAGAAGAGAGAAGTCAATATTTTAGAGAAAATCCTTCCCACAAAAAAGGCGTGGTTGGGATTGATAAAAAGACTAAAGAAGAAATAGGACGCTGGGCTAGTATGTCACAAGCAGCGAGAGAGCTCGGTATTCATGTTTCAAGCATAAGTCATTCTGCTTGCTCTAATGGAAAACATGCAGCAGGCGGAATTTATTTTTATAAAATAAATGAAGCAAGTTAAGGGCAAACAAAAAAAATGTTTGCTCTTTATTTTTGAAGAACAGTAAGCAAAGAGGGATAAATTTTTTATAACTCTTATAATTTTTATTACAAGGGCGCACAAAAGCGAACTTTTTAAAGGAGAAATAGATATGGCGAACGAAAATACTAATACAACAGTAGAGACTGGGGTAGAACAAACTCAAGAGCAAAATGTAAAAACTTACACTCAAGAAGAAGTTGATAAGTTACTACAACAGGAAACTGATAGAAGAGTGACATCCGCTTTACAAAAGCAACAGAGAAAGTTTGATGCTGAAAAGGCCGAGGCTGAAAAACTTAGAGATATGGATGAAGCTCAAAAGAAAGAGTATGAGTTCAATAAACGTGTAGCGGAACTCGAAAGAAAAGAAAAAGAGTTTGCACTGATGGAAAACAAGGTGAGTGCAACGAAAGTTCTTGGAGACCGAGGGCTGCCAATTCAATTTGTAGATTATATTGTAGCTGACGACGCGGAAACCATGATGACTAATATTAATAATTTTGAAAAAGCATGGAAGGCGGCGCTAGCTGATGCTGTGAATGCGAGATTGGCTCAACCTGCTCCTAAAGGGGGCGCCGCAACTCAAACAGGACTCACTAAAGAGCAGTTTAAGAAATTAAGTGTCTCACAGCAAGCGGAATTATATAAAACTAACCCAGAGTTATATAAAACTCTGGCTGCGAGATAAGGAGATAAT
>AUXO014861346.1_pt1 | contig 12267 bp, 4 predicted proteins | sample 768731 | NCBI WGS metagenome assembly AUXO01 (sample SAMN02715735, study PRJNA202380) | gut metagenome | biome: sheep rumen | host: Ovis aries | place: New Zealand: Palmerston North | reverse complement strand
AAAGGGAAACCTTCATAGAACGAAGGTAAGATAAAAAGATCCATTGCTTGATAACATTTATCTATATCTCCTACTTGTCCTAAGAATTTTATATCATCATATATTCCCATTGAATAAGCTTTTTCTCTTATTTCTTTCATAAGTGGCCCTTGGCCACATAGCATTAATATAGTTTTGGGATTCTTATCATGTATAGATTTAAATAAATCTAATATAAACTCATGATTTTTTTGTGAAATAAACCTTCCAACATGACCAATTACTATATTATCTTGAGCAATATCCAACTCTTTTCTTTTCTTTATTCTATTCTTTTTATTATATTTAAATTTATCTACTTCTATAGCATTACTAATAATAAATACATTTCCACTATTATATTCTTTCTCACCAAAAAGAAATTTTGCAGACTGTTCATTACAAGCAAAATAATGAGTAGCACTTTGTCTTAATAATATCTTATATATATTCTTAAGTAATTTTCCTTGTTCTAGTTTAATAGATGAATTATGAGAATGAGCAATCCTAACAGGTATCTTTGCTTTTTTAGCTGCTTTAAGACTCAAATAACTTAAAGCGTTTGTATGAGAATGAACTATATTATATTCACCTTTTTTAAATACCTCAGTTAAATCATTTATATATTTAGAAGTATTTTCATAAGGTGATACTAAAATAACTCTTCCTCCAAGCTTATTAATAGTATCATAAGGAATATTAGTTGAATCACTTTCACAAATAAAATCAAATTTAAACTTTTTTTTATCGATATACTTAAAATAATTAAAAATTACATTTTCCGCTCCTGCTCCAACCCATTTACCTATTACTTGAGCAACCCTAATAATTCTCATACTCTCACCTCGAATACATTATATTATACAATAAAAAACAAGTATTTACTACTTGTTAATTAGACATTGCTAGTTCTAAATCTAGTCTTAACTTTCCATCAGCTGCTTTATTCTCAAAATCAACATCTTCACCTTCAAGCCATAAATAAATTCTTATTTTTGAAACACCTGTAGGTATTCTCATTAAATCTTGATTTTGATTATAGCCAACGGTCGTTGTTATATCAGGATGCATTGCTGTAAAATATCTTGAATTTTTAGTTTCTTCAAAAGGAACTTCTTCAGAAAACTCTTGATTAATTCCAACATATGGTACTAGGCTACCACCAGATTCTGAAAGATTTAAATTATAAAATCTTTTAGCATTTTTAATTCCGCCTTCAGTATGAACATCATAATTTGGTTCCCAAATAATAGCTTTATTTCCCATTAATTGTGTTTGAGCTGCAGTTACTGAAGCAGTTTCACCAACTGTACCTTCATAAACAAAAGCTACTCTAGCAGAGTTTTCAGCTCCATAAGCTTCTCCTTCTCTAACATAAATCTTAGAATTTGAAGTAACAACCAAATCTGTAGGTATTGTAGCTAATACAAATATATCAAAAGCTACATAATGATGTCCATCACATTCATCATCTCCAACACAATTAATCTCATGTTCTTGTCTAGAAGTAATGAAATAATTACCATCTATATCTTCATGAACTAATCCATAAAACATATTTAAAGTTCCATTACTAACAGATCCATCTGTAGAAACCCCATATAAAGTTAATGGAAATTGATTTAATGCAGATCTATAAGTTCTAGATGCATTATGTAATTCATCAATAGTAAGTTCATTATCCCAACTAATAGCATCAGCAGATATTTGAATACCATTAACTGTAGCAACATTGATATCAATTGAATCAATCAAAGCATTTTTATTAGCAGAAAACCAAGCATAAGTAGCACTAGATAAAATGATTACACTAAATACAAATAGAAAAATAATTAAAATAAGTTTTCTTTTTCTTTTCTCTTTTTCCTTCTTATTTATTCTAGTCATATGATCACCTTTCCCAAGTACTATTCTACTTGTCTCTATTAATTATTTTTTTACTATCAAACAAATTATTAATCAAGTCAATATCCATTCCTATATCTTCTAAATAATAACTATTAATCATAATTTTTAAATCTTTTACTAAATTATCTAAATTCCCTTCATCTAATAAATCTTTGGTAATTCTAATATTCAATAATTGATAATGATCAGATATAACTTCAGCAAGATCATTATCATAATTAAATCTACTATTTCTAATTACATTAACATTATTACTATTTATAAACTCATCAAATTCTTTAACTAATTGTTTTACTACTTCAATACCAGATTCTTCTTTACTAGATTTAATACAATTACGTAAATAAGTCTTAAACGATATAGCAAACTTAAACACATCATAAATAGAAGAAGTATCAGTCAATGCCTTTCCAATTTCATCATACACTAAAGCAGTATCAAATTGATCGAATTTCTCACTTAATTCCTTCATTTTAGTATTTAAATCAACATATAATTTTTCAATATCAATTTTCTTTTTAAATATCCAAAATCCTTTAGATGGGCCATCATTAATCTCATTATTAATCTTAATAAGTTCTGAAGATAATGTATCTATTTCTTTTGTAATAGTCGTTACTTCACCCACATGATTTACTCTATCTGCATATTTTTTCTTAGCATCATCTAAAATAAAGGTATATTTCAAATAATTTCTATATTCTTCTACATTTGCAAGTAGATTCTTTAAATCTCCAATAGCATTTTTCTTTTCTTCCTTAGTAATACCTTCTACAAAATACTTAGAATAACATTTATCAACATTTACTACAGTATAATCATTTAATATTAATTCACTATTCATAAAACCATTAATAATACTATATTTATCATAATGTTTTAAATCATATAATTCTTTTAAAATATTTTCTCTTTTAATTACTAAATCATCATAAGATAAATTACCATCAATTAATTCCTTTTTTCTTTTTTCTAAATAATCAACAAACTTATTCTTATATTTATTATAAAGTAATCTAATATTCATAGATACATGCATTATAACATCAGGACATTTCCAATGTAATTCTTCAAAAATATATTTCATTCTATCCAAAGAATCATCAGTAAGTAATTCTCTAATATATTCTTTTGCATAACAACTATATACGAAATCATTAGCTGTAAGAGATACACCAACATCATTAAATACCTTAATAATATACTTTATATCTTTATTAACATTATCTAAATCATTTTTAAAGAAATGGTTTAATCTATATAAAGTATTATTAATTTCTAATTTTTCAAATGGAGTATTCAAAGGATTAAAGATTGATAAATCTTTTAATCCTTCTAACTCCTTCTCAAGTACATCTATTTTTTCATTTTTACTAATATTTAAGTACTTACCTGAACGTTTCTTTATCTCTTGATATATATCTTCTTTTATCTCAATATATTCTTCTTTAAGGTCCCTAACTTTTTCTTTATAAGCTTTTAAATTCTTTTGATTATTAATAGGCATACTAGATAGAACTTCTTTTGCAACTACAACATCATGTTCAAAGTCTTCCATTTTTTTAATTTTCACTATTTGTTCCTACTTTCTACTTCAGTATTTTCTTCTGTACTTAAAAACTCTATAAATTCTTCCACTGCTCTATAGTATTCAATAAGTTCAGATAAACTCAATTCTTTAATATCAACTTCCATAAACACTCTCCTATCTAATAATAATATATTGATATACACTACCTATTGGAGTATCTCCATCACAAACCGTAAATACTAATCTATAAGTTCCCGTAGTATTATTTTCCCCAATATGAATTGAATATGTAATTTCTGCCGGCAAATCAGATGTCACTTGATATTCTAATCTATCACTATTAGCAACTGTTAAACTATCCGTTACAAAATCTTGTAAGTTTACTCTTTGATATTGAAGACTATATTCATTTCCATTTCCATATACTCTTCTTTCTAAATGAACTCTTAAATTAGGATTAGCAAGACCAGATGACGTTTTAATTTCATATACTATTTCATTATTACCATTTTCATCTAAACCAGTTACTTTATCTCTAGTTACATAAACATCTTCACTTTGAACATCTAAACCATATTTATTATTCAATACACTTAATTGTAAAACTAACGGTGGATTAGTATTTTCAGCATAATACAAACCATCATAAGATCCAAAACTCTCAATTACAAAAGTATAATTACCATTAGAAAGATTTGAATTAGCAGTATCGATTACAATATTAGAATCTACTGTAGACACCCTATCAGCTAAAGTAATTCTAGTTGTTCCATCTAATTGTGGATAAAACTTCTTTTCATTAGTTGTTCCAGCATTCAAGATAAATGAAACACCTAGTAAATCAATCCCTTGAAGCATATCTCCATCACTATTAAATACCGTAATCTTAGCACCTAACTTATAATCATAATAAACTGTATCAGCAACTGGTGTTCCATTATATTGTTGTGCTCTATATTGTGTATTTAATTGTAATGTCGTTGACTCACCAACATAAACTTGTTGATTAGTAAATTGACCTGTTGTATTTATTTGTGCAGCCGTTCCAGCATAAGCACTAAATTTAATTTTATTATGTAAATATCCACGAATAGGAATCATTGTTTGATCATCTTGTGCTCGCACTTCTAACTCTAAATTAGAATCAATAATATTTTCTGTCATATTTGTATTAGCAAAATCTACAATAAAAATAAATTCTTCATCAACATAATTTTCATTATCATGATAATATACAGTATTTTCATAAGCATCATTATAAACATTTGTCGGGCTAGTACTATCCATCTTCATAAAATCATGTAAATAATATGATACCTGCCGCTGTGCTGCTAACTCCTGTTGCTTAGCAACGATATTAGTTTCATTAACAGTATAATAATAATACTCATTTTCTATCCTATCAATCATTGTAATTGTTGTTCCAACTGGGAAGACAGAATCAGAATTTAAAACTCTATAATAACCCTCTTCATATAAAGATTTATTTGGTTTTGTCTCAGCAAACAAAGTATAGAATGCTGAGAAAGAACTCTTATTAGTAATCGCAACTTCTGTTAATGGGAAGATATCATACTTCTTACCAGCTGTAATAGAAGCATCATATACTACATCTTCTATAACATTTCTTGAAATATTAACCGTAATACTTATTATACTAGTTTCAATAGATAACTCTGGTCCTGGTGCTCTAGCTAACATACTAATATTAACTGATCCTATGTCCCCAATAGTAGCAATATTCTTTGAGTGATATAAATAGAACAATAACGAAGGAGTTGTATTAGTATTATCGGCATAATAATACTCATCGCCATCTCTATTATGATCAGGGTCAGTAAAGAAAGACATTTTTGAATTAGCAGACCAACCAGAATCAGAAGATCCCATAATTAACGCAAAATTATTATCGGCATCATCATCAGTAGCAGCTACTTTAGGAATTTGATTTTTATTAATAAGATTTATTTCATCATTCAATCCCTCATAAGAGAAACCTGTTACTTGGAATTCTGTATTAGGCTTTTCAAAGAAACTTAATAACAATTCTGCAGTACCCATTGTAGAGAACTTAGATGCTGTCATATTTACTTCAAACTCATAAACGTTAACACCAATCGCCCAAGTATAATCATCTGCATTTTCTGGAGTTGGAACTACATATTCTATAGAAATAACATTACTATCATTTACATAATGAGAATAATAACCATCTACCTTAATATCATGAGTAGAAACACCATCATTATCTTTATAATGCTTACCACGAATATAAGTACCACCACTAACAACAGTTACATCAGCTCCATCAGCTGTTTGCCCTGTTACATATGAATCTTTATACATACCTATACTTACAGTACCATCATTATTTGGTTTATAAATACCCATGAAAGCCATACCATTTACATTACCAAACGCTGTAACGTTTTGGTTAGTTGCAACATCCAAATGTTTACCGGAAAGAATAAATATTTTATTATTAACATTTTGATTAGTAATAACCCCATCATCATTTATTACTACTTCTTCTTTAGCAAAAGTATCATTATTATAAGTTCCACTATATAAATTCTTTAATAAGTTACCACTAGCTTGTAAATATAACTCTGTTCCATCTAATATATATACACTATCAGTATTACTAAATGTAAAATCAATTTCGCCCCAATCATTAGTTCTATCTGTAGTACCTAGTAATTGGACATGCGAACTTATTATCTTAGTTTCTCTAGCTCTTTGGATTGAAACATTAGTAGCCGGTTTAGCACTTGTTCCATAATTCTTAATTGTTATTTTACTATATCCATCACTAGCTATTTCTGAAGCATTACCTGATCCAAAGAATGAACCATAGGTATTAATAGATTTATTAATTTCTACACCAGATATTGGACTAGTTTCTTTTCCATAATAACCAGTACCATCAATATTAACATTAGTTCCTACTGTTACACTAACAAAGCTAAAGTCATAATTTGAAGATCCAGAAGCATTAGCTTCACCTCCACCAAATATAGTTCCCTTTGGTGCCATAGCAGTACCATGATCATTAGGATCACCAATAGAAATAACATGTTCATAATCATATTTTTTAAGATCATTATTACTAATAGCATTATCACCAATATTAACAAATGTTTCACCATTAACTACTGATGTATTAGCTCCACCATAAACATTAGTACTTACAGTTCCTGCTAAAACATTAACAATAGATTTACCAGTATTAGTTTCAGCATCACCAGTTACAGCCTGGTTACCAGCAGCAAATAGACTTCCATTAATAGTTCCACCTATCAAAGATATCTCAGATTGTTTTTTAACAATCGCTTTATTTCCACCACCATAGGCACTACTATTTACTACACCACCAGTGATAATAGTTGAAGTACTATCATTTACTACTGCTCCAGAACCATTTCCACCACCATATAAAGTTTGAATAGTTCCATTTTCTAAATATACATTAGTATTATTTGATTGTGCTTCATTTCCACCACCATATAACGTATCAGCAGTCGCTTCATCTAAAACATTAACATGTGTATTTTGTGATAAACCTCCAGCGTTATTACCACCAAATACATTAGTTACATTTCTATCCGCAACTTGATAATTTGGAATATTATACATGTCTCTAGAATATATATAAGTATAGTAATCATTATTTCCACTAGTACCACCATTTGAAGCTTGGGCAATAACTCTTGGACTAACATTTTCTTCAAAATCACCAATTAGTTGAAAATCTCTTTCATTAAAGAAAATTCTAAAATGACCTAAATCAGTTGTACCATTAGCATTCAATGGTATTTGACAATTGTATTGTGGATTACACCAAGATTGTCCAGAGTAATAATATCCGGTAGTTTTTAATATTGAAGGTTTATATTGGAAAAATTCTACCTTTGGATAATGCTGGATAGATTCTGGTGCTACAAAAGGAGAAGATCCAATTAATAACAAATTATAATTTAAAATTCGAGTATTATATGGATTATTTACTTTAACATAGACATCTTCTTGATAAGTATATCCAAGACAATCATCATTATTAGCATCACACCACATATTATAATTCTTACCAGACACTGTAACATCAACAGTCATGTCTTTATATTGATAATTACTTGTCCAGCCATCATTTATAGGTGTTGGTGACGATGGTTCATCTCCATTATTCTGTCCACCACCAATAATATTTTTTTCATCTGGATATACAATTGAATCATCTACATCTAAATAATACTTATATGTTTTATCATCTTTTGTTGTAGTAAGTATAGTTTCACCAGTACCAACAATCGTTGCACTATCACCATTAATAGTTGCAACATTAGTATCACTAGATGTCCACGTAACATTTACATCTTGTAAATCTGTGAAAACAGATTTCATATTTATTGTATTAACATCCGGATAGGTAACAGCATTATGATAAACAACATTATATTCCTTAGTAGGAGCAGTACCTTTATTCTTTAACCAAACATTTGTGTCAGCAACAGTACCATTTTCATTTGAACCGCCATAAACATTTGTTATATTTCCACCATATATTTCTACATTAGTATCAGTAGCCCCAGCCATATGGCCACCGCCAAATACATTAGTTGCAGTTCCACTATAAGTATAAACTTTTGTTGTTTTTGTAAATGCATCATCACCACCACCATATACATTAGTGACATTTGCACCTCCAAGTTCAACATAAGTTTTATTAGTTTGTCCACCGGCATTATTACCACCATAAGCATTAGTTACAGTACCATTAGACAAATGTACATTACTCTTAACAACTGTACCAAGTTCATTAGAACCCCCAAAAATAGTTCCGACTGTTCCACTATCAATTAATACTGAAGATGCCTTAGTAACAGAAGCTTTAGCACCACCACCATAAACGATAGTCGAAGAATTATTATAACCATGAACCCACAATCTCGGTGCTTCACAAGATGTTCCTTCACCTTTTCCACACCCATAAGCGTTAGTAACCGTTCCACCTGTTAAAATAACACTTGGATTAATAGCAGTTCCACCTTCATTATTTCCACCATAAACATTAGTTACAGTACCAGAAATAACATTTACATAATTTGATTTAGTTTCACCCAATTTATTCGAACCGCCAAACACTTCAGTAGCAGTAGAGCCATTAACATTTACAACTGATGGTACATCCATTCCTGTTCTATTAGATCCTCCAAAGACACTAGTTATAGTACCACCTAATAAATTGACTGTTGGTGAACTAACATACTCACCATTCAAATCATTACCGCCATAAACTTCTGTAACTTCTCCATCGTTAATATTTACAGTAACAACAGAAGCTACTAATGGTTTAATAGCATTTGCTTGATTAGACGCTGTACCCATACTACCACCAAAAATAGTACCAACTTTTCCAGAATTCATATTAACTACAACCGTATGTTTAACAGTATTAGCATCATTATCTTCATCAGTATATCCAATAGCACCATAAGCACTACCACCATATACTTTTACATCTTCACCATCAAAGCCATCTATTTCTACATCCATATTTGCTGAAACATAGGTACCAGCCCCACGTCCACCAGCAAATACCGAATCTCCAACACTTCCTCCTTCAAGATTAATTGTAACACTAGCAAATACAGTTCCCTTTGAATTAGCACCACCATAAATATTTCCTTTAACAGTTGAGCCTTTTTGATTAATAGTTATTGCATGAGCTTCTTCTCCATAACTTATAGAAGCATCATGAATTTTATGCCATTCACCAACTACATAAGCCACACTATCTAAACTTTGCATATAATAAGCACACCATGAAGGACATACGGAATATTTATCATCAGGCTCACCAGGTTTAATCACCTGATAAGCAATATAACATTTGCTTTCGCTTGCATTCCAAGAAGGACTATTCGCATCACATACATCACCATCTTGAACTAAAGTATTATTAAAATGATAGTTTTCATAAGTATAAGTTTGCGATGAATTATCAACCCACTTTGTATAAGTTGTCGTAGTTGGAATTACTTCATTTTGATCAAATGTCTTATATCCCATATAGTAGTAAACATTAGCATTTTGTGACTCTTCTTTAACTGATTTTTTACCAGAGCCATTACTATTTGAAGAACCATATACGTCTCCTTCAACAGTTCCACCAAGCAATTCTATTTTCGTAGTTGTAAATTCAGAAGCAGTAGCACGTCCAGTAGTACCATAGTTACCACCACCATAAAGGTTACCCTTTATATCAACGCCACCTTCTACAACTATATGAGTACTTGCAATTGTACCAAGTTCCCTATAACTATCTCCATTCTTACCATTACCTGCACCAAAAACGTCTCCTGGAGCCGCATTAAATAAAGTAGTTCCTCCGCCAATAGTGGCATTACCACCAAAATATAAGAAAGTATCTCCAAACAATTTACCATCATCATCAGATGCATCATTAGAAGAACTATTACTACCACCAAAAACATTATTCTTAACAGTTCCACCCGTAACTTGTATTATTCTATTTCCATATGCTGGACTTCGCCCAGCACCTCCAAAGACACTTCTAACAGTTCCACCAGTAATACTAATATGAATTACATTCTTACCTTCAACAGAGGAATCATTACCAGGTCCACCATTAATAACATTAATGTCTCCGCCTTCCACTTTCATAGTTTTTAAACCATAGTCATCAGCATATCCACGGCAACCTACATAAATACCTCTATCATAATTAGCATCATATTGATTAGAACTAGATTTTCCATATCTACCACTTTTAACAACAAAAGAAACATTAGATTTTGTTAAATCTTCAGTACGTAAATTTCCTCTATAAACAGAAATAGTAGAAAAATAGAATCTTAGTTTTGAATCATCATTATCATTAGCAATATCAAAATCACTACCAAGAATTACCTTTTCATACAAGTAATAATTCTTAGCTTGTGCTCCACCACCAACAAAATATCTAAATACGCCAGATTCAATAATTACTTTAAACTTTCTATAGGAAGACTCCGTATCAGAATCGGTATCTCCTCCAAAGAAACCTTCGCCAATTCTTGTATTAGCATTAGTATTATGTTTTACATTTCTACCTATTTTAAAATTATAAAAATTAGCATATATACCATTATCAGTAGTACCTATTGAATCACTATTTTCAGCAGTTCCTCTTGGAGCAGTATAACCAAAATTAATATTTTCAATAGTCATATCACTATTTGCAATTAATCTATATCCACCATTTATCCTTGAAGTACCAATATTTGTATTATTACTATTAGCTGATTGATTACTTGCTGTAACAGTAAATGGTTGACCATTATTACTAGTAACAGCATTAGCGTTAGCATTACTAGTAAGTACAAGAATATTTGTATCCCTAGTAACTAAATAATAATAATCACCAGGATTCAAACCAGGTATTACATTATTATCTTCATCAACACTATCTCCATAATAACTAGCTTCTGTATCTCCAACTTGTACAAGTTTATAAGTATTATTTGAAGTACAAGAAGATGTTGCTTCGCTACAATTAATTCCTGAAGCATCATAATAAAGACTTGCATCATCATTATTTATATCTTTTTTAAAGAAATAACCAATCATATTAGTACCATTATCAATAGGATCAAATCCTAAAATTGGTCTTAGATTAGCATTAGTTACTTGATATACGCTAAAACCTGTTCCATTTTGAACAAGATAATAATAAGTTTTAGAAGGATTATAATCAACATCAGAAGTTCGAGCATAATAAGTACAAGTCCTATTTCTTCTACAGTTATATGTTCCATAGTAATAGGCACCATATTCATTATAATAACCAGTAAAATTCATACCACCTGGATTAGTAGGTGTAATAGTTATCTGCTCTAAATAAGTAGTATCAGGATCAAAATCATAATTATAAGTTACACCAGGTTGAATATCAGCTTGAGTTCCTAAGATTTTACTTTGTTTCCTTACCATCATATATGGTTTGAAATTTTCAATTAAACCTGTTCCACCAACTTGATAATCAGCAGGTCCCCAAATAGCATGAAAAGTTATTTCAATTGGTGCACTAGCACTAGCAACAGGTACTGTAGCATATCTTGTATAAGTAGTTCTATCAAGTCTTAAAACCGTACCACTATAGTTAGTAGCCCATCCTTCAAAGCCTTTACCTTTAGGTCTTAAACTAAATAAATTATCAGGTAATTCAATTTCTATTTTTCCATCCTTCAAAGGATAATACTTATAATATGTATATTTACTATAGTTTTCTGTAGGTGAAACCTTACCTACTAAAGTTGTATCATTAATATCTGTTCCATCATAATTAATAGTAACAGGAACGAGATTATCCTCATTATATAAATTTTGATTAACTCCAGTAGGTAAAGAAGTACTTGTAATATTAGTATAATTTAATCCCAAATAATAGTTTTTATCTTGATCCAAACTATTAACATATACAGTTGTATCGCCCAAAGAAGATTCAGTATAATCACTAGAATTTACAAAAGCAGCATATAATCTATAAATAGAAACCAAAGAAATGCCTAGAATAACAAATATAGCCATCAATGTTACAAGTCTTTTTTTAGTTATTCTTTTTAATTTATTTTTTATTCTAACCTTAAGCATTCCTCTCACCTCTATTCTATATATATTTTCTCATTATTATTCATTATTAATGATATCATAAATTCAAAAAAAAAGGAATAACTTAGAAGTTATTCCATTAGTTTTTCCTACTTTATAACTATATTTACAATTCTTCCTTTTATAACTATTATTTTAAC
>AUXO016258462.1_pt1 | contig 12268 bp, 12 predicted proteins | sample 768731 | NCBI WGS metagenome assembly AUXO01 (sample SAMN02715735, study PRJNA202380) | gut metagenome | biome: sheep rumen | host: Ovis aries | place: New Zealand: Palmerston North | reverse complement strand
TTTCCGTAACATTATTAATATTTCTGAAATAGGGTCAGACCCCATATGCATTCTGCCACACAGCAAATGATAAGACAGATTCGCCGAATACTCATCGTATACTCATGTTTATACGGACCAAAATCTGATACACTGCTGGAATCAGAGTAAATATCAAACTCGTTTTTCTTCTCTGTCTTCAAAACAAAATGATCTATCTGCGATGAAGAGTTCTGCTTGAGCTTTGTGTTATTCACATTTGGATTTCCTTCATGTAACAAGGAACATCGTAAACTGTATATTACCTCGCCAGAAAGATAAGGCATTTCCTCTTTTGAAACTTGATGTGGATTTTTTTCATATCTACCAATTTCTTTGTTATACCACTTTTTATATCTGTTAGTAGTACTTAATCTTGGATACGCAGCTTTTCCACAAATATCTGGCAGTGTAAGCGCTGCGCTAAGTGCCACAAAGTATAAATCGTAATTTAATGCAGCTCTTATATCATCCACAAGTCTCTGAACCATTGAACAAGTTGTTACCTTTCATAATTTTTTGTTCTTAATTGTACTGATGGCCACACCTTATTCTCCTCACACGCTCCTCGCTCGGCACATATGCTTCACAGCTTCAAGAGGGATCATAGGGAAGATGGTGATAACAGGTTATTCGTTTGATAGATTTCTTTCATTCTCACTTACCCACATCATCCCCTTGTATCATCATCACAACTGCGTAATTTGGCAAGCACAGTGATACGAATGGAGGTGACGGTCATAAGGGATGAGGGGGCTGAGGAGTGAGACACGGTACCATCATCTCGTAACTCATAAATATATTTGTCAAGTGCAGCAAGCAATTGTTCACAAAAAATTCCGAGTACACGGTACGTGGTTCTTACTGTGAGTGACAAACCGGGTTATCCAACAAGGAGATTTCCAGGTTCTTCGTTCTGAATAGCAATGAGCAGGGTGCCAGCTTAGGGAGGACATTAAATAATATGAATTAATCTGCATATATGAACTAGACGTCTTCGAATTCTTAACATATAGTATTTAAAAGTACCAAGCTCAATCATAACTGCTTTGTGTAGTCCAACCGTATTAAGATTGTTTTTAAAGTTTTCATGATTCTTATAAAGCTTTCTACATTCATAGTACATTGGATTATTTGTTAATGCTTTAATGATATCGGCATTATTAATTATAAATATTTGAGGATTGATAGACTGTATTAATTGATCTCCCTTTTCGGTTCTCACTATCATTAGCGAAACTCCATTTCGGTTATACTCTTTATCATCTTTTTTAAGCCCCCAATAATCACCAATAGTAACATCACTATATCTATTCAGACCCCTATATTGGCAGTTATAACATCCTTTATTTGAATAGTTTTGAAAAGCAAATCCAAAATCAGACCCATAAAAAGCTTCTTCATATTTTTTTCCATTTGCGAATTCTACATGTATATAAGGTGGCTTCCATCCAAATTTTTTATAACGTACAGAAAAATCTACAACTTCGGAAGAATACTTATGTTCCAAATTTTTCAGGTAGCTTTCCTGTACTTTTGAGAGAGTTGGCCCTTGGCAAATAATATCAACCAGAAAAATTCTTGAAGCATCAATATGTTTATTATCCAAATAGTTTTTAACAGCGGCAACATCACATCCTAATCCAAAAAACAAAACGTCCTTGCCTAGCGCTAATTCTTTTTCAATAGCTTCAAAGACGCTCATAATTATGCCGTTATACTCAATTTGCTTGCCTGTATAAATGTATTTCGACCCAATAATAGTGTTTATCTGGCTTTCTTCTGTTACTATGCAATAATGAGCACTATAATAATCGTCTGAGTATTTAACGCCAAAAACAGAGCCACCTTTTGAGATTATCATTTTAGAAAGAGCACTTGTAACTCCTCCAGACGATGATTTGAATAATTCCTGATTGTTGCATAAATGGCCACAATATGCATGCAAAGCGGTGATATCAAATGCAAAACTATTTTTCATTGTTTTTTTGTCCTCATATGTGAAATATGTAGAATAACTACTATTAGTCTATAAAGAAACACAATATACTCTGTAATACTGGTTAATCCACATATAGTGTAAACATTAAATTTCCCAATAAAATATAATGTAAATAAGCCTAATATTTGGAATATCATTCCAATTACATTTGAATAGTTGGTATACTTAACAAGACCTAATGGAGACATTACAGGAAATGCTATTATATAAGTAGGTAATATAACCCATGCTATTGGCAATAACAGGCGAAGGATTTTACCAGCATCTCGATACGCTGAACCAAATAAAAGCACACATATAGGTTCTGCACATATTCCAACAAATATTACTCCTGCAGTTATTACTGGCATCGTAATAAGTAGCAATCTTTTAACCAGTTTAAAATCTTTGTTTTTTAGCATGTATGGATATAAACTATCTGCTAACGGAGATGATCCGGTTTTGGCTAATGCTATTATTTTATCTGAAGATGAAAAATATCCAACAATCGGTGATGAGCCATAATATTTTCCTAATACAATAACATCTAATGCTTGGTAGAATGTTGATGCAATTCGTGAAATAAAAAAGGGCATAGATATTTTCACCATATTCAATGAATATGGTATAGACGGAATACATAAATGAATTTTATACTTTTTGTACAAGTCATAATAAGTAGCAATTAGTGCAACAGCGTTTCCAATTAGTAACGCAACAGGTACATATATTGCATCATTCTCTGATTTCACAAGTAAAAAAATAAGTGCTGTAAAAATAGTTCTTATAACAATTGTTCTTATGGATATTACCCTCATGTTTTCTATTCCTCTGTAAAAATAATCGGGTAATAATGCAGCGCACAAATTTCCTAGCAAATAGATTGGTATAAGCTTACCTACATCTTCGCTAAAAAAGGCGAATTTATATAACAAAATAAAAACAGATAGTACCATAAAGCAAAGGATTACCTTAACAATTGTTACAGATGTAATCACTTTAGATGCCAATAATCTATCCTCTCTATTATCACTTATTATTTGCGTTGCAGAAAGAATAAAACCAAAGTCTAATATTATCTGTACGTAAACCATATATCCCATAGCTAAACCGATCTGACCATATACAGATGGGCCTAATACACGTGTTAAGTATGGAATTGTAACTAGGTTAAGAAGGTAATTAGAAAAAGTCATAAAATACAGAAATACCGTATTTTCTGCAAGACGATTTTTTACTTGTCTTTTGGGACTTTTATTATGCTTATGAAATAACATACATGTTCCGATCCTTATATATTTGTGTATTTTTCATATAGAGGCTCTAGCTGTTTTTTGCAAGCAGGTTTTCCCTTTTGGTATTTTAATTATGCAATAAACACTCTAGCGATACTGTTGTTTTCAGAAAGAATAATCCCATATTTTTCCGTGTACAATTGGATAATCAATTACTTGTTTAAAACTACGCATTAAGGTGCCCTATTATCCATTCTTGGGCTTCTGTTCTAAAATCATCGATTATTCTATTTACACTTTTATAATCTATTTCTTGATAGTCATTAGGCTGCATGCCTATCCTATCTGTCAACTTCAAATAATTAAGAAGGTTCTGAACTCTTATTGGATTTTCAGAATTAACAATAGCTATAAAGTTTTTATTAAGATTTATTGAAAGCGCTATACCATGAAATGAATCAGTTATCATAAGTTCAGCATTAAACAATAACGCTAGAAAATCAAAAATAGAAGAACCAACAATCTTTTTACTTACCCCATCTGAAAAAAATGTGCTAAATTGAATTGCGTAAACAGGGATGCCTAAAGTCGCAGAATAGCATTTTATTAGTTCTATATTTTCAGCCTTTCTTTTCTCATTGGATACAAAATATGTTAGAATATATTTCTCTTTCTTATCCCAATATGCTGATTTTTTTACCATAGAGGATATCCATTGTTCTTTGGTAAGTAAAAACGTAGGGTCTGGCAAAACCTTAATATCGTTGTTTAAATCATTCTTAAGAAAATCTTTTGCAAATTGCTCTCGAACGCTGATTGCATCAAATGATTTTAATGCATCTACCAATTCCTTCTTATCCCTTTGTGATAACTCCACACTACCAAGGCTAGATGAAATTGAAAGTCGTTTATGAGGATGTCCAAATTGTAGCAAAAATACTTTATCAAGCCCGTTTGTTATTTTTGGATTCCATACTTGATCACTACCTACAATAAGAATATCGTAATCAACATTGCGAAGAGCGTCGGTAGAATTATACTCTTTATCAGATAATGTATAACATTCTTTCAAATGCTTCCTAAATCCGCGATTATAATATCTTACCTTTCCATATAAAACAGACTTTAAGAAACTTGTAATATAGCCAATACTCTTATTTCCTTCTTTGTAGGAATACTTTAATTTCTGTTTTTCGTAATGATTTGAATAATTTATAATTTCCGATTTATAACCGTTTATATCCAAAAACCTCTGGGTAGCATATGCTTGCAACCAAACCCCGTAATTATATGATTTAAAGTATGTCACAATTCCTATTTTATCTTTTCGCATAAATCATCTTTCTCCATCTATAAGTACGAAAAATGTTGAAAATAAATAAATTACCCCAAAATTGGGACAAAAAAGAAAACTTTTAAAACAAACTCTGGCACGGATACAAATGTATTCATAAAATAAGTATTTGTAATAATTCCGAATCCACCAAGCATGAGCAATGGTACGATATAGCTATTTTTTTTCAAAAGATAATAGTCGCCCCAATAATCAAAAAACAAAATGCATGCAAAAGGAATAAATGGAGATATAAATCGATTATACTCTGGAGCGGTAATAAAAAAAGAGACTAACGTAACAGCAATATACATTATTCCATAGACTTGATAGTTCTTTAACATGGACAAATTGAAAGATTCAGACTTTCGTTTAGTTCTATATTGTTGTATACATACGTAAATAAAGAATAGCATAATAATTAAATAATAGATTCTCTCGACTTTATAATATCCACTTTTGCTAACTGTCTCTGCCCATCCGCCCTCAGTCCATCTAAAATACATATTTGCTCTATTAATAAAATAGACTAACTGATTAAATGCGATATTATCTGTTACCAAACCAAGGGTTTTGCTACCCACTGCCTCGAGAACTCGTGGTACAAATATAATCATAGCAGATGTGGTTATCAGGAGCTTACGGTTTTTTATTAATAATGCCAAGCGTAACGCAATCAATGTAATGACTGCAAAATGCAAAAAGAACGAAAATATATACAAAAGGAATGTGAAGAGGTTCTTCTTATGCTGTATCATTTCTCTGTATAATGCCAAAAAGAATAAAACAAAGGCGATATTACTTCTAAAAGTATTTAAAATACATCCAAGATTGATTGATAGTATTGTAAAAAGAAGATACAGTATAAAATGATTATTTGATATGTTTTTTCTTATTCTATAGTCAGATAATACATAGAAGACAACAAGATAGAAAACAAACATATATGAAGCAGGCAATAGCTGATCATTATCAAATTTTGATAATATATGAAACCATATATCTAGTGAAAACAGATTGTCGTAAGCTAAATTAAATGATTCAACAAGAGTCTTACCTCTATATTGACCTAACATTTGGATATATCTAACTAGATCAGGATCTGTCTTTGGATCTTTAAAACAGTAGCCTACTATAGAATAAAAAAAAGCCAAACAAACTGAGTAGTATTTAGCTTTTGTTATATTCTTTGTCGTACAATAGCAAGGTACTACAAAAATCGTTGCTATTGTAGGGGCAACCCAAAATGCAACTAAAAAAAAAATAAAAAATACCATTAATCTAACCTTTCACTTTACAAATGCGTAAACAATTTATTATATACATATACGCCTATAGTTGGAGATACTGATGCAACTACAGCAAAAGCCTTAGTGCCAACAGAATAATCTCCAACCAAAAAACATTTTAAGTTTCTTCTAATATTATCACGGATCAACACATTGTATGTTCTTTTATATCTTTGCATTTTACTAAGTGCCATAACGCAATCATAAACTAAGTATCTTTGTGCCAGCGCCACTAAATCCGGATAGTTTTCTCTAATATAATCAACTTTTATTTCAGATGCATAAATACGATCAAATTCTTTTTCCGTAAACATCTTATGCGTTATACTATTAGGACTAGATCTATAATAATAAAAGACCGTATTTGTCATTGCAATTTTATTAGCTCTATCAAAAAGCCTATATGTCACATATTCATCTTCGTAAAGCTTACCAAACGGAAATTCTATCCCCTCGAACAAAACTTTATCAAAAAGCTTATTACATACCGAATTGGTTATTCTTTTTGATTTTAGCAATTCTTCCATTGCATCGTGACGATTATAAACAGCTTCTTTTTCTAAAGATCGAATTTGATACTCTTTCTCATCGTTAGAGACCATTTTTACACCACCAACAGCTATTTCAGCTGAAGATTCTTTTTTAAGTTCTAGTAATACACGAAACATATCAATATCTACATAATCATCTGAATCAACAAATCCTATCACTGCTGCAGTTGCTTTTTTAATGCCATAATTCCGTGCATCTGATAATCCACCATTAATCTTTGAATACAGTTTTATTCTCTTATCTTTTTGTGCATAAAAATGACATATTTCTCCTGATTTATCTGTACTACCATCATTCACAAGAATAATTTCAATTTCTTTAAGAGTTTGATTGATTAAGCTATCAAGGCATCTAGAAAGATATTTCTCAACGTTATATATAGGTACTACTATCGAAAGAATAGGATTCATTATACTATTACTTGACACACTACATATTTCTTCGTTTTTCACAAAACTCATCCCACCCCCCCAGTTTTCTGCACGGATTCCCCGCACATACAGAATTATCTGGTAAATCTCGCGTTACAACACTTCCAGCACCGATGATTACATTATTACCAATTTTAACGTCATATAGGATTATGCTTTTTGAACCTATAAATACATTATCACCTATGGTTATACTTCCCGTCTTTTCTTTATATTCATCAGACCCGAATTTATTATTCAAGACTTTATATGAAACATCATGTGTTATCAGAGAGACATCTGATGCTATTCTTACATTATTTCCAATAAAAACATTCTTGGGATTAAATGGGAGTCTAAAATCTTGTATCATAACATCGTTACCTATTGCGCCAAATATTTTTTTCTTCTTTAACCATTCAGCTCTCTTAACTCCTGATCTAAACAGTAAAGAACGTAATTGCATTATTAGTCTATTCAACACTATCATCCTCTTTTTGTATTATTTTTTCTAGAATCTAGCATATCAAAGAACAACGGCGTACCGCCTGTATGGATAAACAAAATGTTTTTATTCTTAATATTATTTGTTTTTAAATATTCACACATTCCATAGAATGCCTTTCCAGTATATGTTTCATCCATCGGAATTCCATAGTACATTATGTTATGGATGATTGTAGCCTTTATTTCTGGATTACTTTTCCCATAGCCATTTGCATAATCGTCTATAAAATGGGTCGCTTGACGGATTATTTCAATATTTTGCTGTCTTTCTAAATATGAACAGATGCTATTATGAACCACTTCTTTGCCACGAGGATTCTTTCTTGCTATACTTATTCCAATGATATTTCGTTTATCATTGTTTAATATCTGCCCACAAACTAATCCTGCCTGGGTTGTTCCCGTGCCAGATGCTAAGAAAATGTAATCAAAGCAGATATTCAATTCTTCTTCCTGTTGCAATATTTCGTTGTAACACTGCACATATGCTTCCGTACCAGTATTCCCATGTCCACCGCCTTCAATAACAAACGGCTTGCTTCCGGATGCAATTAATGTCGCTATTAACTCATCAGTTTTAGAAAAGCCCTCATTAGCAGGTACAGTAATGATTTCTGCACCAAATAGTGAAATCATTACACTGTTATAGGTTTCATCTGAGGCTTCAGCAGGCCTAACAATATAACATTTTATTTTTCTCCGACTGCATTCATTTGCAATAACACGACAATGATTAGAACTAGATGATCCATAAGTGACGACGCAGTCAAAGTCCCCATCATCAAATTCTTTAAAAAACAATTGTGCCTTCCTTGCTTTATTGCCACCAAACGAAAAAGGAATTAAGTCGTCGCGTTTGATATACAGATGATTATTGTTAATTTCATCAAGATAGTATAATGGTGTCATTAGTCTATCCCCTATACAATGGAAATTTCGATGGATTTTTTATTTCTCCCTTACGTTTTATAAGCACATCACAAATCTCTTCATTCCATATTTTTTTTATAGCGTAGTATTTCCACACGCCATCATCTGATATGAAATTCCTTTTAAAAAGTTCAACATTTCCTCCAGGGATTCCACCCCCCATATCAAATATTTTCAGTCCCAATTCTTTTCCGATTAAAGAAGTCTCATAAGTTAGCAAACTATTCCCTTGGTACTCCAGGTAGTTTGGATCATTTCCCAAAAACAAATAATGCATAACATCATCTCCATATGCAACAAGGACAGATGTTATTATCTTTTCGTCTACTACAACATTTATTAGGAAACAACGCCCCCTAAGATAATCAAAGTATCGCTTTATATCTTTTACAGAGAAATTATAGTAATTATTCGTATGGTATTTCACTTCAGTATTTTGATAAAGCCGTACAAAATCCTCTATAGTATCCCCGGTATTATCTAATTTGACTGTTGCTCCCATTTCTTTTGCTTTACGGATGGATCTCTTTGAACGTCTGTTATAGTCAAGATTATAGAAATCTCTGGTAAGATCATTACAGTAATAATTTCCATAGTACTCTGCATCTGTAACTTCACGGATAGCAGTTGCATATTTGTGCCATGGATCCAACTTTGCAAATTCTGCTATAATCTCATTATCTTTACAGTACTGACCAAACTCATTTCTAAAATCAGAAAGCAGTTCTTTCTCTAGCCCCTCAATAACTGTTTCAATATATGGACCTTCTGCGCCTCTATATGAGGTTATATCATAATATCTTTTGTCATCAACAATGCCGACCTCATGTTTAAAAAATCTATATACTATCTCTCCTTTATCAGATTTATAATGATACTCTACCAACTCTCCGTCTTCTTTGTTCTTTTGAATTTCAGCCCATACTGGCTCACTATATAAACTACGCATTTTCATATCTCCTTAACCAGCTTCACTTACATGCATATTCTTCAGCATAAAGCATAGAAGAGAATGTTTTCATAATTATTTTCAAATCTAAAAACAATGAAAACTTATCAACATATTCTATGTCAATTTCTATACGCTCATCCCAGGACACAGAATTTCTCCTCGTTACTTGTGCCAATCCCGTTATTCCTGGGCGCATCTGAAATCTCTTCTTAGCTCGCTTTGAATAGTTTTCGTATCCATTATATGGATGGTAGATTACTGGTGGCCTTGGTCCAACAATTGACATTTCACCTTTAATTACATTGAAAAGTTGTGGCAATTCATCCAAACTTGTCTTTCTTAACAGCCTACCTATCTTAGTAATTCTAGAATCAAATTCTGAACGAACAATAATCCCATCTCCTAAACTTTCAGCATTCATAACCATTGTTCGAAACTTCAGTATTTGAAAGTTTTTTCCGTTCAGACCAATTCTTTCTTGCTTGAATAGCGCTGGTCCAGGATTAGTCAGTACAATTGCTATAGAAATAATCACAAATATCGGAAACAATACTATTACACCAGTTATACTCACACAAAGATCAAATATCCGCTTAATACCGAGCTGAATCATCTTTTTTCGACAAGTCACTAACAAGCACCTCATTATATTTCATCATATAGATACCTTCTTTATAGTTTCCAATGTGCTTGGCATTTGCATTGCCCTTAAGGTTTTCCAAAATAAATAATATATGATTGCATCCACACTCATAAGCATGTGGATAGCCCCCACCAAATCTTGGATTAACTTCGCTTATATAGTACTTACCATCAATATCAAATATATCGATATCAATCTGCCCTCGGTAGCCTGCCTCTACAACAAACTTCTCTATTAGTTCAAATAATTTTTCATCCTTAAAGCTTACAGCCTTATCTGTTTCTCCTGCTCGCATTTTTAATTTCTTTTTTGTAAATATAGAAATAACATCGCCTGATATCATGTCTATGTAAACATCAGCGCCGATTTCCTGACCGTTAAGAAATTCTTGGATCATAAGATCATCTTCATGTGTAAACAGAAAATCTACAGTTTCTTTATCATAAGCCTTAGAAATACTTATACTCGCAGAACCTCTGTAGGGTTTGATAAAAACAGGATAGTCAATTTCACCTGCTTCAATTTCACAGTAAAAATCTTCTTTATTTCTCCAAGACCTTGCGCAATTGTATCCATGTTCTTTTAACCACTTATACATCTGCATTTTATCAAGAGACATTTCACAAAGATCATAAGAGCTTCCAATAACAGTAGTGCCAATCTTCTTGAAGTCGTCGACATGCTCTGCCAATACACTTAATTCAGGGTCGATAAGACTCAACACACCATCAATATGTTTTTCTTTACAGAACGAAAGAATTTCTTCTAAGTACCCAGGTTCATCCATTAGTTTATCTAAAAAGAATTCATCTGCATCATACAAAGCGGGAGCTATTTTACTTAGATCGGTAGCATATACTTTTCCGCCATAAGTATTAAATGTCTTTCTAAAATACTGGACAATCTTGTTCCTTGTTCCACAGCTTAGTATTAATAGATTCATAATCTCCTCCAAATAAACAAATCATATATATTTTTTCAACTCCGCTGGTAGGTCAGGTAAATCATCGAATTCTTCCTTCCATGTTGTTCTTCCCACTATGGCATCAATGGTTAACCAAATGAGTTTCCAGTACAAGGAGATAGAAACATTTCTGTTATACCAGCACTCTAGCTTCATCTTGTATGGTATGATTGTATTTCTATAAAAACTATCTACATCATCAACTTTTTGTAATATCTCTTCTTCATCACGGAACACGATAGAACCAATACCTGATAGTCCAGGTCTTAAATCATACAATTCCTTTTTTGCCCATTCAGGCCAATGATCATACGCCACATCTCCTATTGGACGATATCCTATAATGCTCATATCCCCCTTTAATATGTTGATTAGCTGTGGCAACTCATTGATCTTTGTCTTCCTCAAGAATTTCCCCATAGGGAGAAGCCTCGGATCATCCTTTAAGGTATGTGACCCCCCTGGCATGTTTAGTGAGTTTTCAAGCATGGTTGCAAACTTCAATAAATAAAAGGCCTTTCCTTTTCTGCCGATTCGTTCCTGTCTGTAAAAGACATGATGTTCTCCTGTTAGAATAAGGCCAATCACAATAGGTACCATAAATGGCGTTATCAGTATTATTGCGATCAAGGAAAAAATAATATCCATAGTACGAATACACTTCTTTTGAATTATTCTCATTGAAAAAGACCTCGTAAAAATATGAATTATTCTATAACATGATTCACTTAGAAAACTGCTAAAAAATAGCAATAATTTTACAAGCGCAAGTCCCCTTCTCTATTACAGATATTCCTCTAATTCTTTTGGAACTGCAGGAATCTCTTTTAATTTCTTCCAACCAGTAGTACCTTTCACTACCGCTTCAACAGTCATAATAATAAGTCTGAAGTACATAAAAACATTACTATGATTGATATACCAAACTTCAAGTTGACCTTTATAGGGCATAACAATATTTCTATAGAATTGATCCCTTTCATCGTGTGTAGGAAATGTCTGAAGCAACTGCTCTTCGTTTCTAAATACTATCGAACCAATTCCAGATAACCCAGGTTTTCCCTTCGAAAGTTGCTTTTTTACAGCTTCTGAATACATCGCATATCCCTTTGGAACTAAAGGCCTGTACCCTATGATTGACATCTGACCTGCCAAAATATTGAGAAGCTGTGGCAATTCGTTAATCTTAGTCTTTCTCAAAAATCTTCCCATTGGAAGTATTCTTGGATCATCCTTTGCTGTGTATATTCCTCCTGGAAGGTTTGGACTATCCCTCAACATCGTCGCAAACTTCCAGACCTTAAACGGCTTTCCGCCTTTTCCAATTCTCTCCTGCCCATAGAAGATATCATGCTCTCCTGTGAGCTTAAGTCCTATCATTATGGGAATCATAAATGGAAGTAGAATAATTATCGCTATTCCCGAAAAAAGTACATCAAAGAACCTTGTCATTT
>AUXO016173792.1_pt1 | contig 12268 bp, 10 predicted proteins | sample 768731 | NCBI WGS metagenome assembly AUXO01 (sample SAMN02715735, study PRJNA202380) | gut metagenome | biome: sheep rumen | host: Ovis aries | place: New Zealand: Palmerston North | reverse complement strand
GCATTAACAACAGATGCACCTACACCATGAAGACCACCTGAAACTTTATAGTTTCCTTCCTCAAATTTACCACCTGCATGTAATACAGTATAAACTACTTCTGGTGTACTCTTACCTGATGCATGCATTCCAATTGGAACTCCACGACCATTGTCGGCTATAGTTATCGAACCATCTTTATTAAGAATAATTTTAATAGTATTACCATAACCATTAATGATTTCATCTATACCATTATCGACTATTTCCCATACTAAATGATGAAGACCTCTTTTATCAGTTGAACCAATATACATACCAGGTCTCTTACGTACAGCTTCTAGTCCTTCTAATATTTTAATTGAGCTTGCATTATATTCTTTTTTAGCCATCTTTCTCACCTTAGAATATTATACACTATAAAAGGCCTTTATGCCTAATAAAACTTGATGTTTAGACATAAAAAGAGTACATGTTATCTTACATGTACTACTTCTTTTTCACTTAATCTTTTAAGAATTTCTTCTCTAGAAACGATTAATCTTCTTTCTTCTAGTTCTTCTTTTTGTTTTCTTAACTCTTCTAATTCATCATCTTTTAAAACTTTTTCATCTGGATATTCTAAATAAACTTTGGCAAATTCTTTAATTTTTTTCATCTTTATTCAACTCCTTGATTACTTCAGTCATATCCCAGATTTCTGTTTTATAACCTGTGAATTCTTTTTTAGGTTCTACATAATTAATGTTTTGATTTATTGCTGTATTACCATCATGTTCTGTATGAAATGCAGTTTGATTAGCATTTTCATAACCAATTGGTGTAGTATTTGTTGGTTTAGGTTGTACAGGTGGATATGTTGGTTTAGTTTCACTTATAACTGCTTCTCCACTTTGAGGCGCTACACCTTCAGCTGGATCTACTACTTCAAACTCTTCTCCTGTTTCTTCTAATTGAGCACTTCCTTTAACTTCTATCATTTCCTCATTTGGTGAGTCTTGTGGAATTGCTTCAGGAGCAGTAGTTAATCCTGGTATCTCAACTGATTGATCTATTAGATCAGTTGTATGTAGTGTTGGCATATCTAATATATTTGGTGCACTTGTTTGTGCTTGATTATTATGTTCAGCAAATGGAGACACATTTGGATTTTGTACAGGTTCACTTTGTGTTTGTGTTTGTACTTGTGGTGCTTCACTTGCTACTTCTTTTTTAGGTTCTTCAGCTTTGTAATATGGTTGTTTAAGTGAATCAGCAATACTTTGAGCAATTGCTGCACTTGCTTTTAAATCTTCTTCTGTAGGTTGTTTAACAGGTGTTGGAGCTGGTGCTTCAGCAACATGTACTTGTTGAAATGATTGTACTGGTTGTGTAATTACTTGTACCGGTTGCATTACTTGTCCATTTTGAGTCATAACATAACCTTGTACTACTTGCCCTCCTTGTACATTTTGATACATAGGAGGTATGTAATATTGAGTATTACTTTGAGGATGAACAATAGTTGGACTTTGTCCAACTAACTCAGTATTTTTAAGACTTTCAACTTCATAGTTTTCCGCTAAATACTCTAGTTCCCCTTCAATCTTTTTGTTATTTACTCTAATTAGGACAACAAAAAATAGAACAATAAATAGTGCAAAAATAACACCTAGTAGAATATATACTATTTCCATATTATCACCTATTATCTATTTAATTATACAACATATACAAATATTATTAAATAACACTACAAATAAAAATAGGATGATTTTATCATCCTATCATTTTAAATATATCTTTAAATGTAATTAGAATCATTAAAGCAAATATTAACATAAATCCTATTAGATTAATCATTCCTTCTACATTTGGATTACCCTTTTTACGAGTAACTGCTTCATATAATACAAACATTAATTGACCACCATCAAATGCTGGGAATGGAAGTATATTCATAACTCCTAAGTTAATAGAAATATAAGCAGTTAAATAAATAATATTATAGAATGCTCCTGATACTGATCCTACTTTAGTAGCAGTATCAACTACAGTATACATTCCTACTGGTCCAGATAAAGCATCTAAACCAAGCTTACCTGTAATAAGATAGAATATAATAGAAACCATTAATACTATTGTATTACAGAACTTAACAAAGGCATATTTAATTGATCTTACAAACTATTATTAAATAACACTACAAATAAAAATAGGATGATTTTATCATCCTATCATTTTAAATATATCTTTAAATGTAATTAGAATCATTAAAGCAAATATTAACATAAATCCTATTAGATTAATCATTCCTTCTACATTTGGATTACCCTTTTTACGAGTAACTGCTTCATATAATACAAACATTAATTGACCACCATCAAATGCTGGGAATGGAAGTATATTCATAACTCCTAAGTTAATAGAAATATAAGCGGTTAAATAAATAATATTATAGAATGCTCCTGATACTGATCCTACTTTAGTAGCAGTATCAACTACAGTATACATTCCTACTGGTCCAGATAAAGCATCTAAACCAAGCTTACCTGTAATAAGATAGAATATAATAGAAACCATTAATACTATTGTATTCCAGAACTTAACAAAGGCATATTTAATTGATCTTACAAATCCTTTTTTAGGAGTATTATCAAATTGTAATCCTGCTAACTTAGTAACAGTTACATCATCTTCTTCTAAATCATTTTCTTCTAAGATATTTTCAACAGTATTATCTTTAGTTACCTTATCAATGATTTCTCCAGTTTCATTTGATAATACAAATTCATATAAATCTATCTTATATGTTTCTCTTGTACCATCTTTATGTTCAATTATATAAGTGTTTGTTTTTTGTTTCTTATCATTAAGTAATGATGCAATTTGAAGTGCATCTACAGATGCAGCTCTATGACCATTTAACTTAATAACTTTATCTCCTTCAACTATACCTGCTTCAGCTGCTCCACTTTCAGGAATTAAAGATGAAACAATACTTGATTGTTCACTTGATCCCCAAATAAGTGACATTCCAAATAAGAATATAATTGCAAGTAAGAAATTCATTGTAACACCCGCACAAAGAATAACTACTCTTTGCCATTTAGGTTTATTACACATAAATTTATCTTTACTTAATTTTTCATCATCTTCTCCAGTTTCACCTGCTAATTGATTATAACCACCAATTGGAAGTGCTCTTAGAGAATAAACAGTTGGATCATTTTTTCTTTTAAAGCTAAATACTTTAGGACCCATACCAATCGCGAATTCATAAACATGAACTCCAAATTTCTTTGCTGCTATAAAATGACCAAATTCATGTACTGTAATAAGTAAGCTTAACATTAAAAGTAATACTACTATATTCCATATAACTGTATGAGGAAAGAATACTAAGATAGCAATTATTCCTAGAATAAAAAGAATTAGTTCAAGAATGCTACCTTTAGTAGCTTTCTCATCTTCTAATTCTTCTGTCTTAGTTTTCTTTTTATCTTCTAAGTCAAGGCCTTTGTAATTTTTACCTTCTTTAATGTCAGAGGCTATTTTCTTATCAACTTCTTTTGGTATTTTAGTCATTTTTTTCTTTTTTGCCATTTAACCTAACCTCCTATAAAAATTCTGAAATAACATCAAGCGCTAATGCTATAAATAATAGACTATCAAATCTATCTAATAATCCTCCATGTCCAGGAATTAAATGAGAATAATCTTTTGTATCATTTTCTCTTTTAATTAAACTGAAGAATAAATCTCCCATTTGTCCTACAATACTTAATACCATTATTATTGGAATGATTACATATAAAGGTGATTCTTTAATAGCAATCATATAATATGTAGTTGTAATTATAGTACAACAAATTAATCCTACTACACTACCTTCAATTGTTTTCTTTGGGCTAATTGGTGTAAGTTTATGTTTACCAATTAACATTCCTCCAAATAAAGCAAATACATCTGTAGTAACCGCAATAAATACTATGAATAATAGATAATATATATTAGCACCAAAATAGAATCTATTAATTGCTGTAAAACCTTCACCTAATAGTATAGTAATACCAATTAATTTAATTGCATCATTAGCACCATATTTATCTCTAACAAATAAACATGGAACTAATAATACTAATGCTATTAATGATATATATACATTTGGATACATGAATAATGGTTCAGCACCAATAAATGATTTTATTTCTTCTATAAATATATAGAATAAAACACTTAACATTCCTAATACATAGATAAATGTAGGTGCTTTCTTATTAGTAGTTTTAATTAATTCATAAACAGAACCACATGCAATTAAAGCAACTACTGCTTTAAAAAGTGTTCCACCTATTATTAATGCAGGAACAAGTAGTACTACTAGTATTGCTGCTCCTAATATTCTTTGTTTCATGAGCTTCCTCCTAATATCTACTATAGAAATATGTTCTTCCTGATGGAAGTGAAACATAGTTTCTAGGATTTACTAAATGAGATTTCCATTGAGCATATGTTGTATATGTTTGACCATACCAACCAGTAGCTAAACTTAAGTGTAAGTGTGCTCCTGTAGAACATGTTTCGTATGAAGCAGTTCCCCTTCCTCCACCTACTGTACCTACTACTGTATTAGATGATACTGATTGACCAACTGATACATTAATAGTTAATAAATGCATGTAACATGAAGTATATTTAACACCTTTAATAGTGTGATATACATATACCATGTTACCACCACAAGAAGATTTTCTAATTATTTTACCAACCATACCATTGGCAATAGCATAAACACTAGTTCCTTCTGAGTTACCACCGATATCAGTACCACTATGGAAACTACTTGTTTTACCTGTAACTGGATGTGTTCTATAACCAAATTCAGATGTAACTACACCTTTTGTAAGTGGTCTAATAAACTTAGTATCACCTTTAACAGCAACACATGATTCAAGATTTTCATTTTCCCCACAACCAATATTAACATAATAATTAATTAATTCTTTTGTACTAGATATTTCATCATCAATTGATACTAATGCATCATCTAATGAATCAATATAGCTATCCCATTTTTCAATATCAGTTGCAAGACTATTAATATCACTTTCAAGTTGAACTGATTTTTCGGCTAACTCTACTTTTAATTCATTATTATAAATAATCTTATCTTGATATGCATTAATCTTATCACTTATATAATCAAGTACTTGTTCAGATAATGCAGATCTATATACTAAATCTTCATAAGATTTAGAATCAAATAAATATTCTAAGTAAACATTATTCTCTGATGCAATTTGGTATGCTGCAACGAGACCATCTAATTCTTTTTTTCCTTCTTCTATTTCTACTGTTAATTTTTCAGATTCTGCAGTTGCATCTGCAATATCTTTTGTATTCTTTTCTATTTCACTTCTTTTAGTTGAAATAGAATTATTAGCAGAATTAATTTTTGATTTAGTAGCATTTTGATTACTCTTATTAGTTGATGCTTTATTTTGTAAAGCTTTTAACTCTTTTCTTAACTCTGCTAATGTTTTAGCATTACTAGATGCATTAACTACATATGGAGTAAATAATGCAAATAGAAATATAAATACTAATAATATTCTACTTAACTTTTTCATTATATCTTTAAATACTTTCTAGTAGACATAAGTGAACCAAACATACCAACAAGGCCACCTATTACAAGAAGAATTATTGTTGTTTCCCACATAATTGATTTAACTGGTACTAATGGAGCTAAGTTTGTAAATAAAGTTCCATTTGTATAGTTAAATAAGAAATAATAAGCACCTAAGGAAATTGCTGTAGCAATTAATCCTCCGAATACTCCTAATACAAAACCTTCTACTAAGAATGGTAATTTAATAACTGTATTACTAGTACCTACAAGTCTCATTATTTGAATTTCTTGTCTTCTTGAGAAGATTGTAATCTTAATTGTATTTCCTACTAAGAATGCTGTTACTAGAATTAAAGCAACTACTGCTATTCCACATCCATTTCTTATCATTCCAAATACATTTAATAATTTATTAACTAAAGATTCTCCATATCTTACTGATGTAATATTTTCAATATCTTTAATTTGTTCTGCTGTATTAGTTATCTTAGTAACATCTTTAACTGAAACTATATAAGATGCTTGTAATGGATTTTCATCTAAAGTATCTAAAATCAATCCCATTGTTTCATCTTCTTCACTTAATTGTTTTGCTAAATCTTCTTTTGAATGATATTCAGTTAATTTAGCATCTACATTATCAAGTGTATTAATTTCATAACCAACTTGTTCTATTTCTTCATCAGTTGCATCTCTATCAACGAATACTATTATTTCTAGTACTCCTTCTATTTCATGAGTAATATTATTAACATTGTAAGTAGCAATAAGAGCAATGGCTACAATTATTAATGTAATAGCTATACATGAAATAGATGCAATTGATAAAGAAAAGTTTCTAAAGATACTCTTAAATGCATCTCTTATATTTTTATTAATTATTCTAATTATCCTCATTTTCGATGTAACCTCCTGCTTCTTTATCAGAGATTAAAACTCCATCATGTAAACAAACAACTCTTTTCTTCATTCTGTTAACTATTTCTTTATCATGTGTTGCCATGATAATTGTTGAACCTAATTCTGTATTAATCTTTTCAATAAAGTCCATTACTTCTCTTGAAAGCTTAGGATCTAAGTCTCCAGTAGGTTCATCACATATAATTAACTTTGGTTCATTAACGATAGCTCTGGCTAGACCAACTCTTTGTTGTTCTCCACCAGATAATTCATTAGGGAATGAATGAAGTCTATCTTTAAGTCCAACTCTGTCTAAAGCTTTAAGAACTTTTTCTCTTATTTCATTTTTAGACATTCCATATGTTTCAAGTGGATATGCTACATTTTCATAAACTGTTAATTTAGGAAGTAGTTTAAAATCTTGGAATACTACTCCTATTCTTCTTCTTAATTTATAAACATTACTATTTCTTAATTTAGCAACATTTACTCCTCCTACCATAACTGTACCTCTATTAGGTTTTTCTTCTCTATATAAAAGTTTAGTTAAAGTAGATTTACCTGATCCTGATTGACCAATTATAAAAACGAATTCACCTTTTTTAATTGATAAATTAACATCAGCAAGTGCGGATACACCATTTTTATATACTTTAAAAACATTTTTTAATTCTATAAATTCCATTTTTATTTATCACCTTACCTATATAAGTATAACATAACAACGAGTCAATTCCTACCTTAACAAAAAGAGAAACGACATAATGTCGTCTCTATTTACATGTCATCTTCAGTATAATCAAGTGCCTTAACATCAGCATTACTAATAAGCTCAAACTTTTTAGTAATCTTATCTGTAGTAACATTGATATCTTTAACTTCATTAGAAACTGAATCAATACTCTTAGATAATTTATCCCAACGTTCTTTATAACGTTTGAATTCTACACCTAATTTATTTAATTCATTATGAATAACTTCTGTATATTTATTTCTTTCAATATTCTTAACTATCATGCCTACTGTTGTTAATGTAGACATTAGAGTTGTTGGTCCACATATCCAAACATTCTTTGCATAAGCATATTTAAGTAAGTCTTCATGATATGCATTTATTTCTGCAAATACTGCTTCAGCTGGTAAGAACATGATTGCTTGATTTGTTGTTTCACCAGGAATTATATACTTACTTGCAATTGCATCTATATGTTTTTTAACATCTGTTTTAAATAACTTTAATGCTTGTTCTCTTACTGCTTTATCAAGCTTTCTATCAGTCATTCTTTCATAATTTTCAAGTGGGAACTTAGAATCTATACAAATAGTACCTAATGGTTCTGGTGCAAATAGAATTGAATCTGCAATTGCTCCATTACTCATTTTGTGTTGTAAGTCATAGATTTCTTTCTTTTCACCAAATACTGATGTAAGAATATAATTTAAGTTAATTTCTCCAAATGTACCACGTGTCTTCTTATCAGTTAATACACTTTGTAAATTAATAATATCTTTAGATAAATCATCAATATTCTTTTGAGCTTCATCTATTCTAGAAAGTCTTTCTAAAATATTAGCAAAAGTCTTATTAGTCTTCTCTAAACTATTATCTAATCTTTCACTTACGCGATCATTAATATCCATAAGTTTATTTTCAATTTTTAAATTAATTTTATCAAAATCTTGTGATAAACTCTTAGAAAAATCATACTTAAAGTCACCAATTTCCTTAGTAATTCCTCTTCTAAATTCTCCTAATTCTTTTAATATATCTGAGTTATCATTCTTTTTAAAGATAATAATTATGTTAGTTATTAAGCTTAAAGATGATATAACTAGTACAATTATTAATAAATAGTCCATATAAATGCTCCCTTCATACTCTTAATAAATTATAACATAAAAAGACGAAGAGCAATTACTCTTCGTCAAAGAAATCATCAAAGAATTCATCATCAGATACTGAAGCATAAGGATTAACCTTAGGTTGTTGAGGTACTGGTGTTGGCTCTTGCTTTACAGGTGCTGCTGGAGCTTCTACTTTTGGAGCTGCAGGCGCAACTGGTTGAGCAATAATTTCTTTAGTATCCTTAGTACCAAATGAATCATAAGTCATTTGTTTTGTAGGATCAATAATACCAGTTAATGGTTTATTTATAATTGGTTCAGTAGGATATTTAGGTGCTACTGAAGTTGTATCAATTGGATTTGAAACCATTGGATTTGTATTAACAGGTTGAGATGCATTTTCTTTAGCCTTGTTAATCATATCACTGAATGAAGATACACTCGAAACTTCTCTTTCTTTAGCTTCAACAAATTCAGGTTCAGCTGGAATTTCAGGTTTCTTTGGTGTAGATTCTAAGTCTTTTGCAGCTTCTCCGCCAATAAGAGGATTAATCTTATTCTCTTCTGGTTTTTTGCTCTCATTTGCTTTATTTTCTGCTTCTTCTTCAGCTTCTAATTCAGCAATCTTAGCATCGATTTTCTTCATTAATTCTTCAATGTTGAATCCACCTGGTTTAGGTCCTGATGGTGCACCTGTATTAGGACTTGTAGGTCTTGGACCAACTCCACCACCTTGATTCTTCATCATTTCTTCGAATGAAGAAATACTTCTAGGAGCAGATCCACCTGATGGTGCACCTCCCATTAGGCCAGCAAATGGATTTCCACCCATGCCACCCATGGCTCCCATGCCTCCAATTTGTCCAAGCGGAGATCCTCCACCCATAGGCATTCCGCCTTTACCATTAATTCCCATTTTTGATTTCATTCTTAATTTAACGAATTCTTTAATATCAAAAATTTGAATTGGTTCTTTAGGACGAGCTTCAAAATCAGCTTCTGGGTATTTTTCATCTCCCCAGTCAACATTGAATGCTTGAGTAAATTTAGTCTTAAATGGATGAGCTCTATTTCTTAAAATAATAACTTCATTCATTTGTAACTTTTGTAAGTCTGCAACTGTGATTAATGGATGAGATTCACTCTTATCATCCTTCTTACTCTTAACTTCACCACATAACTTAGATATTTCTTCTAAGGCTGCAAGTTCTGTTGTAAGTAAGTAAATTAAGTTACCACAGTTTGAACGAATTGTTTCAGCATCATCTTTACCATATACTTCATTTAATTGAGCAAAGTTTTGGATGATGAATGTAAATCTAATATGTCTTGAACGTGCAGCTGTAACCATTGTTGTTACGTCTTTAAGCGCTGGCATGTTTGCGAACTCATCTAGTAAGAAGTTAGTTCTTACAGGTAGAGCTCCACCATTAGCTTGAGCTACATCGATTAATGTTTCATAACATTGTTTAATAAAGATTGTTGCTAAAGCATGATATGTTGTTTTTTCATCATGAATAACAATAAATACTGCAGTTGGTTTCTTACCAATATCAGCCATATCAAAGTCACTGTGTGAAAGCATTTCTGATAAGTTTTCACGAGATGCGAATACACGAATCTTTTGACGGAATGTTGATAAAATACCACCCTTAGTTTCAGTTGGTGAATTAATTGTATTTGATGCAAATACGTATGCAGATGATTCTTCACCTTTTAATCCAAAGTATTCTTTAATATAGTTAGAACCAGCTCCGAATTTTTCTTCTCCAACTGTTGTCATAATATTAATTGAGTTAATATTAACTTCTTCTTCTTTTGCATCTTGAATTAATCCAAGTGCACAACCTGAGAAGTAGTCTCCGGCACTATCTTGCCAGAATGGATCGTCTGCTTTTTTATCTTTAACGATATTTTTACCAACGTCATCTACTAATTCTACAGCTTTATCGATATTACCTTCTTTATATAATTTATAAGGTAATGTTAATGGATTCCATGCATTTCCTTTTTCTGGTTCACGGAAGTTTAATACAATTACATCATATCCACGAGCCTTTAAATGGTTAGCATGCATTCTATATAACTCACCCTTAGGGTCAGTCATAACCATTGATTCTTTATGTTTAATTAAACTATATATTAATGGGTTAATAACTGCTGATGTTTTACCAGAACCAGTAACTCCGATTACTAATGTATGGAATTCACCATCATCAACCCACATCTTTTTCCCATTATTAATTAAAACAACACCAGCTGCTGGAGCATCAGCATCTTGTACTCCTACTTCAACAACTTTATATTGTTTTTTCATTTCTTTTTCTTTTAACCATCTAGAGTAACCCTTACTCTCTTTTTCACCGATTGATAAACCAATACCTGATGAATCAGATTTTTGGAAGATACTAGATGATACTGAGGAAATAATAATGCCTTCTACAATTAGAAATGCAACAATTGTTACAAAGAAGTTACCTTCTAAGAAACCAATAAATGGATTAAGAGTTAATCCATCTCCAGTATTTCTTAAAAGTCTAAGTAAATTACCAATTCCTAAAGAACATGCAAAAAGTAGAAAAACACTAAACGCTATAAATGTTGCAAAATCTTTTGCTGTTACGCTAAACTTCAACTTCATAGTACTCCCTCTTTCACAAAATAGTATAATATAAAAATTTCTTTTTTTCTATAAAATTATGCTTCTAATATAACATTCCACCTAGATGTAATGTCAACTAATAATTTTTTGATGCTGCACTTACATTAATATATACATAAATGCCACCAAAAATAACAATTCCCGCAAGTGTTCCAAAGAAAACAACATAAACAATTTGTTTAACTAATGAGTTATCTTCTTTTTCCACTACTGCTGCTGTAGTAGTTGTAGTTGCAGGTTCAGTTGGATAATCCATTTTCTCTGCATATAGTTCATCATCATAATCTGCTGCAAACGAAGTTGTTATTTCTTCAGCAGATACTCCAACTGGAGATAAACATATAAGTGCAAATAATATTACTAATAATTTCTTCATGTTATACCTCCAATTAATTACTTGATGTTTTTGAATATCTTACATATTTAGAAAACGATGGAGTTCCATATACAATTCCATATGCATGGCCACGTGCATGAATCCAATGACCATTTCCTAAATATAATCCTGTATGTCCGCTATTAAGACCAATATCACCAGGTAGTGCTTCTGATGCACTTATTACTTTTAGTTTACTTCCACCTAAACTACCATTCATATCGGAAGTACAATTAAATACAGAATCTCTAGAGCCATAAACTGTCCACATAATCCATTGAATTAATGATGAACAATCTAAGCCTCCTTCAGGGCATACATAACAATCTTTATATTGTGTTGCACAGTCATTTGCTTTATAACTTGTATCTATACCACTTAAACCTGGGCCAAGTGGATCATTCCAACAATATCCATATCCTACTGCTGATAAAGCAACATTAATTATTTGTTTTCTATCACTAGATAAACTTGAATAATTTGGAATGTCAGCAATTATCTTTTGTTTTTCTTCTTCTGATAATTTATGACCATCAAACTCGGAACCATCTCCACCGCCGCCTCCGCCGCCGCTTCCTGGATCTTCATCTTGCCATTCATAATCGTACATGTTTTGATATACTTTTTCAGTTGATTGTTCCTCATCATAACTAAATGAGTTAGCTATAACAACCATAACCGCCATTGATATCATGATTGGTAATACAAATACAGCAATACTGACAAGGATAACAATACGATGCATTTTGTTAGTTCCTTTTTTAGCTTGTTTAGCTCCTTCCATAGCACCTTTAGCATCTTTATTCTTAAAAGAAGTATATGCTTTAAGTGCTCCTTCAGCAGCATCAACTGCACCTACTTTTTCAGCAAGTTCACTTACTTGTTTTGTACC
>AUXO010019069.1_pt1 | contig 12268 bp, 14 predicted proteins | sample 768731 | NCBI WGS metagenome assembly AUXO01 (sample SAMN02715735, study PRJNA202380) | gut metagenome | biome: sheep rumen | host: Ovis aries | place: New Zealand: Palmerston North | reverse complement strand
CCGCGAAACTTGGTTTTACAAGTAGAAATTCTAAAGACTTAGACAACGAACTAAAGCGCCTTGGTGATCGAACGGCGAAACTGAGAGAGCAAAAAAGCGCGCTGGATGCAAGCGCAGAGGCAAACCGCGCCGCGCAATCCGTTCAAAGGCTTCAAGTTGCCTATAATAAATTGAAAACTCCCGAGCTTGCCCGCCAGCTTGCTGATGCTCGCAAACATGCTAAAGGGCTTGGGATCGACGTCGGGACGTCGGACGCAAAAGGCTTGCGTGGCGTGCTTGGCAGGCTATCCGGTGGCTTGCGTGATGCGGCGTCAAATTTTGCAAGTGCAAATCCTATTGTCGGTGGTCTATCACGCGCCTTCGGCGGTATTCCGCCCGTGGCTGCTGGTGTCGTTGGTGTGCTCGCAGGTATCACGGCAGGCGCAAAAAAAGCGCGTGATGCGCTTACAGAGCTTGCTAAAGAAACGATAGCATCAGGCGATGAGATCGCAAAAGAAGCGCGCGCGCTTGGGATTAGCGCGGAATCCTTCCAAGAATTGACATACGCTATGCAGCGCGGCGGCGCAAGCGCTGACGGTTTCCGCCGCTCGATCCGTCGTGTTGCTGAGATGTCCGACGAGGCGATTTCTGGATCAAAGTCGGCTGTCGAGAATTTTAAAAAATTTGGGATTTCTGTCGATGACCTGAAGAATAAGAATATTGAGGAAGTATTCCTGCAAATGGCCGATGGGATCGCGGCTTTGGAAGACCCTACAGCCCAAATGCGCGCAAGCCAGGAACTCTTCGGGCGAGAAGGCTATCGAGTTGTTCAGGCGCTGGCCGTCGGCTCTAAAGAGCTCCAGGCTATGCGTGAAGAAGCGCGATCCACGGGCAACGTGCTTTCTGAGGATTATCTGAACGCGGCTGAGCATGGCGCGGATGTAACACTTCAATTCAATTCGCGTATTGAAGGCCTAAAAAAACAGCTTGGTATGGCTGCGACTCCTGGCCAAATTCGGCGGCTCGAGGCTCTGAATAAGGCGTTTGAGGATAACAAAGAGACGATCAAAACGTTAACCGATCTTGCAGGCGGCTTTGCCAGTTTAACTGACGACTTTGTCGTCGGCGCTATTGAGACGGCGAGCGCGGCACTTCAAATCTGGGATTATGGAACAAAGAATTTAGGCGATCAACTCTGGAAGTTTAACAATGAAACGCTCCCCGAATTTGCGGATTATGTCGGCAAAAAGGCGAGCGATGCCCTAGATACTATGGCGGCAGGTTTATCTTCGGCTGGCGCGGCGATCTCCGGGTTTGGCTCGGACTACATCATGCCGATAATCCGCGAGCTAGAAACGTTTTGGATGACTCTAAAAAATTTCCCAGGATGGATTAAGGACCTTTTCGTTGCTGGCATAAACGACGCGCTTCAATCGCTTGTCGATAACGTGAATGAATTCTTATCCTGGGGAAAAGACGTTCCTTTCTTCGGCGAACTTTTTTCTGGCGAGCCTATCAAAGCGCCTCAAATTGAAGCGCCAGATCGCGTGCTTTCGCTCTCAGAGCGCGTGGCTTTGGATCGCGCGGTTGCTGACCGCGATCGTGGCGTGATCGTCAATGTGACTAATCAGATAGATGCACGCGGCGCGGCTCCCGGTGCCAGTGCTGACGTCTCGCGCGCTGTATCATCGAGTGCTTCGAGCGCCTACGCCTCTTTCGAGGCTGCGATGAGCGAAAATGCATATATATCATACAGCGGGAGGGCGCGGTGATGAAATTCTACACTACTACACAAGCAGACACGTTTGATCAAATTGCGCTGCGTGAATACGGATCGGATCGCTCCGTGCGTGATATGATGGCCGAGAATGGCTTGCGCGATCCGTCGATCCTGCTCGTTTGGCGTTTCATTTCCGGTGTGAAAATTCGTATTCCTGAGCTTACACCGTCGACCTCTACCGTCGATGCCTTGCCGGTGTGGAGGCGGTAAATCATGCTGCCCGTCGTGCTCTCTTATAACCGATTGAACGCGGATCTTTTGCCGCTCTGTGAGGCTGTGACTTTAACCGAGCGGTTGTCTGGCAAGGCTTCGACCCTCGTTGTGTCTCTCAATAACAGCGATGGGCGTTTCACGGGCGCTTGGGCTGCGACAAAAGGCGACAGCCTTTCAATATCGCTCGGTGCGGCTGCTCCGGAGCAGTATTCGATTGATAAAATCTCCGTGAATTACTGGCCCCGCGTTGTTCAGTGGTCTTGCTCTGCCCGTCCTCGCACAACGTCGTCGCCGTCCGGACGTGGCAAGGGATCGCCTCCGCCTAAAACTGGTGCTATAATCGACTCCAAAAAAAGCTGGCCGACGATCCCTGCAATAACGTTTCGTGCGCTGTGCGCTAAAGTCTGCACTGAGTGCGGGCTCTCGCTTAAATACACCGCGCAAAAGGATCCGAATTTAGCCAACGTGGCGCGATATAACGAGACAGGGTGGCAGCTTATAACGCGCTATGCAAAACGCTATTCGCTCGGTGTGCATGGGTCGGCGGATACTCTGACTATCACGGCACCCAAACCTGCTGAATCTACTATCCCTCCGGCGGCGTTTATTGTTTCTTTTTTTAATGTAGAGACTTTGGCGAATGCCAAAGATATGACGCCTCAAAAGGTGGTTTCCGCGCGCTTCGATCCGCGCTCGCAAAAGGCCATTAAATTTGAAGCTGGTGATGGGGACGGGCAAGAAATTGATGTATCATTTGACGCCGACGATCCTGTTGCGATATACTCTGAAGCGGTGCGAAATAAGCAGGCCGAGCAGGTGTCGATCGTCCCTGATGCGCGCGCCGTTGCAGGCGCGGTGGTGACGATCGGAACGCTCGGGAACTATGAGATAACAGAGATGGTCTATACACGCTCGGGCGATAATGAGCGGATGAGCATTAAGACGAGGGCAGCATGATTACGCTGGAATTTGGAACAATTGAAGCTGTAAAACCCCCGCGCGTCGATGTGCGCTTGCTGTCATACAATGGCGAGTCCACGATTAAAAATGCTCTTGTTCTGTCTTGCGGTGGGCAATCCACGGCGGGCACGGCATCTTGGGTGAACTTCGCCCCCGGTGATGTCGTTGCCTGTCTTGTGGATGATGAACGACCTGAAAATGCGCTGATCCTTGGTGGTGTGTATGGCGACGCGCAAACCGTCCCCGATGGCGCCGGGGTCGGCATTTCGTCGGCAGGTGATGTGAAGATCAAAGCGCCGTCTGTGTGGCTGGGGCAATCCGTCGCCGCGCCGTCGGCGGTTAAAACCTGCCGCGATCCCCTCGTTCAAGGTGAATTGGAGAAGATCCAAACAGCTTTGAATGGCCTGATCGCTTCGTATAATGCGCATGTGCACCCGTATCTTAACGGCACCGCGCCGTCGTCTACTTCTGCCATGGCTTCGCAGTATGCTGGCAGCTATTCTGCGGGCGAGACGGCTTCAAACTCTGTATATGTCGATTAATGGGGGTTCGTGATGGTTGTCGGCTCTCTTGGTGAATTTATCTTTCGATCGGATGAGTCCGGATCGGCTGTGACCTTTTCGACGATCCGTGTAACTCGCGCTTCAAAGGTCGTTAGTCACTCAACGATTGAGGGCGACCCCGTTGTCGATTATGCGGGCAATGACTCGGATAAAATAACTTTGACCGGCGTTTTGGATGCGTCATTCAATGCTGATCTGGATGCCGCGATCAATTCGCTGCGTGCGCTCCAGGATGGCGTGCCCCGTGCTTTCACGCGCGGGACCCATTGTTATGGCACTTTTATTGTGCAATCCTTCGATTATTCCGAGGATGCGTGGTGCGGTGCAGCTTTGCAACGCGCAACCTGGACGATGCTTTTAATCTCGACGAGGGTGATGCTATGATAAATTCTCTTGAAATTCCGCAAACTGAGAAAGAAAAAAGGGCATCTCGCCTGTCTTGCCTGCTTAGTGTCGAGCGTGGTACAGTGCCTTACAATCGCGCGTTCGGGATTGAGGCTGACATTGACGCCGCGATCCAGGCTGAGTGCCAGCGCGCGCTTGCGCTGGCTGTTGTTCAAATCGAAAAGAATATTCCCGGCTTGCGTGTGACAGATGGCAAATGGGAGGCCGGTCTGGACGGCAAAGCAAAGCTATTTGTGAGGTGTCAAGATGTCTGATCAATTCCCCCGCTTTGGCGCAACGGATTTTTACACCTGTGAAACGGACGCGACGGCGCTTGCTGAGCAATTGCGCGACGCGCTTGCCTCATATCTGGGTTATACCCCTACGGATTCCGATCCGTATATGGTGACCGCGTTTGCGCTGCTTCCTTATATTGTACAAAATAATGCGCTGGCAGACATTGCAGCCAAAACGGCGCTGCTGACTTATGCGGTCGGCGGCGAGCTCGATCGCATTGCCGACGCGACCTGTGTGGTAGAATATTTGACGCGCAAGCCTGCGCAGCCCGCGTATTTTGCGGTTTATCTGGATTTTCAAGATTGCGCGAACTTTCCGCAGTATGGCTCTGGATCGCCACCAGAGATTCAGTGTACCTACTCTGGGTCTTTCACGGTTAATGGCGTGACGTATGAGTCGCGCGATCCCGTCGGTGTGAGCTGGATTCCCACAAAGACGATCCTGGGCACAACGATTTACCGTCCTTTTGCAGTTGCTTACTATCACGCGCAAACCGTCGGCGCTGTCGGCAATCTATCAGAAATAGAAGCATCTGATCCTGCCATTGTTTCGGCTGTGCAAAGCGGCGTTTCTAATGTAAAGGTTGATGGGATTTCCTTTGCGCCGAGTGATGGCTTGGCTATCACCCCGCTTGGCGCGTCTGCTGGATCCGATGCTGAAAGCGACGACGCCCTCGCGGCTCGCCTTGCGGTGCTTGCCCGTGCGATCCGTATTCCCGGCGGCCTGGAATACTACCAAAACGCGGTTTCGGATGTGTATGCGCTCGGTCGGTATTATATCGCGCCCTATGCATACCAAGGGTCTTTACAAGACCTAGCCAATGGCGCCGTGCAGGCATACTACTTGGAAGATCGCCCGGTCGGATGTGATGTTGAGTGCGATCCGACTGAGCCAGGCGGCGTCGTTCCTCTTTCGACGCGCTTTGCGTCGGCGCTTGCTAATGCGCGGCTGATAGGTGATAAGATCTTATGGCGGCGCGCTGTGCCTGCACAAATTGCTAATCCTTACGAACTGCATTATTCACAGCTTTCCCCGCTTGGTGATGGGTCGGATTATGCCGAGGTGCAGCGAGCCATTCAGGCTGAATTCGTGAAGATTCTTGCGGATTATACCGACAAAGTTGGGATTATAGTAAACTTTGACGATATGGCGGCGCGGATCGTTGCCGCAGGGGCTGTCGATGCTTACGTCTACAAGGGATTGACGACCGAGCAGCCAGCAAATCTACAATTGAGCCCGGATGAATTTCTTTCGCCTGGCTATCTTGTGCTTATTAAAGACGCGAATACAGCTCAAAATACCGCACCTGCCGGTTCCGGTGGGAATCTTATCTATGGGGCTTCGTGATGAATGAAAATTCTTATGGTGTAACCCTGTATGATGCCGAGGATGTGCTTCCGCTTGGTCTGGTTGGCACTCCTTGGGAAATAATATTTAAGGCGCTGCGTGATGTTTTAAAATCCGGCGTCGGCGCGTCTGATTCCGATTTTATGCGCAAGGCGTGTGCGCTGTATTTTTTAGCGCGTGGTGACCTGGAAGCCGTGACCGATCGCGATGTCCTAAACGGCATCGCGGCGGCCTTGTTTATACCTTATTGGGTAGAGAATTTCGACGATCCCGCACAGGCAAGTGCGATAATTTACAACTGGATCAAATACAAGCCTACACGTCCAAATTTAACGGCGCTGGCGCTTGCCTCTGGCATGCGTGCGTTTCATCTTCGTGAGACTTACACGAGCACTGAATATGGTCTTTCGCACAGCTTTGGTTTTGACCTTGGCGAGGGCTATGATACCTCCTTTTTTGCTGGCCCTAATGCCACGCCCGGCCTTGAGACTGCGCAGCGCATTTGCGGTGCTTTGACGCATTTCTTTTTGAGGATCAAAGACTCGCCGACTTTAATCACTGATATAACATATCCCGAGGCCTTGCCGCATGGCGCGCAATTTTATTTCAGGCCGGATCAATCGGAAATCAGAATTTTACAGGGCTATAACTGGGATCTTTATGACGAAAACGGCGAACTTGCAAAAAAAATCGATGAATACGCTTATTACATCCCGTCTGTAACCCGCAATTCTTACGGTGTAAATACCGAGATTGTGCCGCCAACGCATTTAATATTCCTAAGTGATGGCCAGATCCGTGTGAGCTGGGAACAATCGCCGACTTCTGCCTATGCTCTGTTTGCTGAGGTCGGGATCAATATTCCAGATAAAACGCGCGGCTGGCTGAGCATTAGTCATGTCGATGTGAATCTGCCGCCCAACGCGATCCCCGGCGCGACGCTCTTTGATGAAGAAGGCGACCCGATTACTGGCGAGGGATGGGAGATCTTCGCGGCGTATAATCAGGCCTTGGATCGCTTGGATACGTCTGGTCTTTATTTAGCTGGCACTGACCCCGTTCGTATCCGCGCCGATAGGTATATGACCGTGTGCCAGGTTTGGCTGAGCTACAATCCGCCGCCCCCGCCCCCTTTGGATGACCGAACGACGTTTATTGTCGTCGATACTAACACGGGTGAAATCGTCAATTCTATCATTGATGAAGGTATGGTCTACGGCGATGTCGGCTACGTTCTGATGGATGACGCACAGATGATAACTGTGTATGAAACCGGCGTGCGCACAGAATCCTTCTATTTCACAACTAATGGACGAAATGAGACCGCAAACACGAACATTTCACACGCAGATATACCGGTTTATCTTGAGGACGGTACAGCCCCGGCGGCTGATACTCCATACGGCGGCTCGTCCGTGCTTGCGTTTATGGATGTGACTGGTAACACCAAGCAGGCAGACGGCGAAAGCTTGTATCTCGATGAAGGTGTGCTTCGTCTTGATGCGCCCGATACAGATGAGGGTGAACAATGGGCGGCTCTGGTTGAATATATTGAGCCTGAACCTTCATTTGACTCGGCTACTGGGACGATTTCCAGTCTAACGTTGCCGACGGCCCATTCTGGCTCTTATACTAATGTGACATTTGACACACTGAGATATTATGTAAAGGGAACTACAAATGGGCTAAGTTCTACTTATAATAGTCTTTTTGGCCAATCGGGCAGATATTGGTATTATGGTACGATTGAGTGGACAGACGAGAGTTTAGGTAATTTGAGCAGTTTAATATTAGTAAATCCGACATCCTCAAATTATATAGTACAGCAAACGGTTTTCCGAATTATATTTATATATGACAACTATATATCCGGATTTCATCCTTACGACACTTTGGACTCTTCTGAGAATGTTAATCAAATAACGGCTTATAGCTATAATAATGGTGTTCATTCTATAACGTTTTATAGTACTCAAAATTGGTTGAATAGTATTTATACAGGCAGAATTCAATTCAGATATTTAGACGAAACAACAACGTTTAACGGATTAGACGCCTATGATTTAATATTGGTAAACAACGGGGCGCTTTCAAAAGCGACAACCACGGATAGATACGAAATGTATAATGTTTACAACGGTGATATTACAATCCACGCAAAATACTAGCATAAAAAAGGAGACAAATCATGGCATTAGGTGGTTACAAATTTGTTGGTTACAAATACACACGCCCGGCTGATTACGATTCCTCGGTAGATGCACAGGTGCTTGCAGAAACGCTAAAGATGCACAAATGCAAGCTGAAAGCATTTACTGAGAGCTGTGCGGCGTCTGGGGCGCAGTGGGATTTTAGCTATAACGCGGGTGATTATGCGTTTGGTACGCATGGAAATGTTATCTATAAAATGGATTCTTCCGGTTTCAATTTGGTTTCATTTTTCCGATATGGCACGGATGACGCCTACTATGCAATTGTGACTTTGAGCGATGTGTCAACTGGGACAGGGTACTCTCTAAAATTGGTCAACTTTTTTAAATATTTTTCAGGTTCTACTTTCTATCAGTCTGTTATATCTAATGACATGTCTTGTCTTAGTCTAATAGACCTGAATATGGAAAACATTAACGTATATCCCACCGTGGATCGATTAGCTTTAAGCTCGGATGATTTGGGGTATGTCATTACGTCTACGACTGCGGAATCACTTTCAAAATCAATTCCGGAATATAAAAATTACGGTTATGCTACAAAAGGAAAATGTATCATAAGTTTGCTGTCCCCTAGAGGTACAGCTACTATGCCAGTCAAAATTTCGGCTGTAGATTTATTAAAACTTTCGTCTCCCGATGACACGAAAAACTTATTTTCATATACTTGCTATATGACTACCTCCACTGGAACTCCCTATTATAGTACCGGTGTTGGATATATTCAAAGTCTTACAGATGTAGGGATTCCTTATGAGCGTTGTGCAATTAGTAGTTCGAATGTCTATACAGTGGAACTGGTTATTCAGAGTCCAAAAATAGCCGTCTCATACAATCCAACTAATAATATACCATACGAAGCCGCTGTCATTATACCGATTTTTAAATCGTCTGGTAGACCTAACGACCAACCTTTAAACAGGGACGGAATAATGACAAAGGGTGAAGCGCCTATTGATATGATGGCCACTAACATAATCTATCCATATAATAATATTATTCCACAAGCTACTTATGCTAATGGGAATTATCTTAATGTGTGGAAATATGTGACCTCGAATTATGGTGCGGATTCAAGTCGGCTTGGCAAAATATTCTACATTGGATGGGATCCGTCAAATCCCGACATTACACAAGAATCGGCTTGGACGGCTTACACGGGGTGATGCACCATGATTAATCCTACTCCGGCAGTTCTAATAGTGGTTGGCTTCATTCTGGTCTTTGGCGTGTTTGTGCCTGTGCTCAATAAAAAAGTGCCTAAATATATCTCATACCGTTGGTGTGTTGTTGTTGTCTTGCTTGCGCTGCTTATCGGCGCTGTGATTGATTTTGGTGATCTGAACGACACGGCGCGCCAGATCGTCCTGGTCGGCGGTCTGGTCGTGTCGGGGCTGTATGTTTTACTTCGAACAGTTGAGAAAGCACTGGCAAACGGCTGGCTAAACGGCGCACAAATCGAGGCCAAAAAAGGAGACATTTCGGTCAAAGTGACAGGCAAGGATGGAGGTAAAGATGAAATCTCTATCGATCGCAGTTGATTTTGATGGTACCTGCGTGCATAGCAAATACCCACTCGTTGGGCCAGATATGCTCGGCGCGGCGCTTGCCCTCCAGCTGCTCGTGTCGGATGGGCATAAATTGATCCTCTGGACGTGCCGCGAACATGCTGCCTATAAGGGCGTGGACGACGTGCTTCAATTGGCGCTGGACTGGTTTGACGCACGCGGCATCGAGCTGTACGCCGTTAATGACAATCCGGATCATTTTGCGGCGCATGACTATCCAAAATCACGCAAATTTTTTGCGGATGTCTACGTCGACGATCATTCTCTCTTTTTGCCTCGGCTTCATGGGGGCGATCTGGATTGGTATGCGATTTATAAGGAAATCAAACGGATCGCGAATGAGCAATAAAAAAGCGCCGTCCTGAGAGGTGTGAGACGGCGCTTTTTTCGTGTCGAATTGAGTATTGCTGATTCAATCGGCGTTTGTCTTATCGCCTTTTTGCTCGTGCCTGTCAAGATAATCTTTAATGATTTCAAGCAAAAATTGCCCGGTCGTTAAATCCTCGCGGGCAGCGCTTGCTGCCTCAAATCGCGCCTTTTCGTCCTCGCTTTTAAAAGGAATCGCAACGAATAGCCGAGCGTTTATGATTTTTTTTCTGTTTGCCATAGCCTAATCCTCCGTTAAAACTTGGATAATGCATCCTTTTAGACCAGCTCTGTACACCTTGATCGTCGTCCTGGCGTCCCCGATGTTTTGCGTTCGGCAGCGGTCGTCATAAATCCACATCCAGCAGTGGCTGCACTCAAACTCGAGTTGGTAATGCTCGCCGATTTCTGCCTCGCCTTCGATGTAATAGGCATAATAGGCGCCGTCTTCGCCGAATGTTAGTATGTGCGAAATGTTCGGGGCTCTGAGTGTCAATGATGCAATGTCACTTGATCCAAGGTATCGTTTGCTAAATTCTTTATAATTTTTCATGGTGTGCGCTCCTTCTTTAACTTTGGGCTTGGAACCATTCCCCGCCCTTCATGCTTTCCTTATAATAGACTTTTAAAAGTTTGTCAAATAAAAAGTGAAACTTTTTTGATTTTTTTTCAAGTCTCGCTCCCTCTGAAACCTCTTAGGGCTTTTGCCCGGATGCATTCCGATTTGACGCACTCAAGGCAATTATCGCATTTATCAGAATTGATATATAATTTATTGTTTAATGATTTTAATATTTTTATCGCGCCTTTTGCACAATAATTTATACAATATCCGCATGATACACAATAAAAAGCGCGATTTAATACATTTTTAAAAAGTTTATTATCGTTTGTATGCTTCAAAGTATAAAAAGCAATTATATATTCATTCTCGCGCTGTCTATATGATTTAAATTCATACTTTCGGCGCGCAAGTTCAAGCCAATGAATATTTATATTAGTATTTTCTGGCAATATGTATTTATATATATTATCTTCAATTCTTTCTAATATCGGGAAATCTCCACGCAACGCCTGCGAATTGACGCGGCTCCATGTCCCGTCGTCGCCTTTATATCGTCGATCAAAATGCGCTTCGTGTCCTGGGAATTGCCGCAGATACTCTCGCTGGTATGGCTCGATCTGTGCGCGTGCCATTCTCTTTGTGATTTCCACTTCAAACGGCGAGCTGAACGGGCAAACGAGGCAGCATGCTCTGTGGTGCCCGTACCGATAAACAGGATTAATCCTTGCGCCGTGTGCGAGCAGATAGACCCACACCTCCGCGCTTGTCCAATCAAAAAGCGGTCGAAACGTCGGCGCGGCTGTGAGGGATCGATCCCCGGCGTCGATCCCGTATGACGCCCGGTATTTGCTCTCGCTTGCTCTTGCCCCCATGGTAAAGACCGATCCTCCGTCTGCGAGTTTGGCAAGCGCTCCGCTCTTGCAAGCCTGGCAGCACCATCTGCAATTGCGGCTTGGAACGCCGAAAAGTCTCCATCCAGTGAGGCCGTCTATATAGGGCTTTTTGGTTTCAAGGTCGATCCCGTATAAGCTGAGCGCGTCTTTTGTCGCTTCGACGTGTTCAAGCGTTTCTCTAAATTCCATCGTGGTGTCGGCGAAAATCACACGCTGAATCGCCTCTGGAAATTGTCGCAAGGCGAAAAGTAAAAGCGCCTCGCTGTCTTTTCCGCCGCTGTATGCGATATTAAAAGACGTGACGCCGCGATCCTGCATGGCTTGCCTTAATGATTGCGCCGACACGGCTTCGAGCTGATCAAGTAGCTTTGCATTTTTTCGCTTCATGCCTTCGACATCTACATGACGCATTGTGACGCCTTGCGGCGTCGGTGCTTGTAATAGCTCGATCTCTGTGTCTCGCCGCCGCGCAAACTTTCGACCTTCGTAGTAGTATGAGCCGCGCTTGTACCATGCTACCGGTAAATTCTCGCCGCTCTCTGGCAAGCAAAGACGATCCACAAGCCCAAAAAGGCGCAATTCGTCGGCATAGACTGGTGCTACCTCGCTATTGCGAGTCAACGCGCGGCCTTCAGTGAGTAAAAGGCCGTTTGTTTCTGGGTCAAATAGCCAATCAAGCATGCGTATCCTTTAAAGCTTTCCTTTTATCTCTTATTTTTTTTGCGCGTTTCATGTCCCATTCAAGATCGTCTGTTATTACTGATAAAACCCTTAATAGCTCGTCGTATGCCTCCTGGTGTCTGTATTTTGGCGCGCCGCGTTTTAGCAATGGGTAAAAGCTAAGAATTGATCTTGTCTGGCTCTGTAGTTCTTCGATATTATATTTAATGCCCCGTAAGCATTGAAGCATGCCGTTTATATTCGCATACCAATCTTCAAAATCACTCATGCTGTCCCCCATTTTTTAAAAATATCGGCTGCGTGCATGCTGGTTGGCACGTCGGCTGCGCTTTCGACACCAACGAGTTCTAAAAGCTGCGGCATTTGCGCGGGCTTGTCGAGGATGAGGACGGATCGCAAGACCTGGGGGATCCCATCTATGGGCTTCGCCGGGATCGGCGTCGCTGGTGTTGTTTGTTTTTT
>AUXO017144373.1_pt1 | contig 12269 bp, 12 predicted proteins | sample 768731 | NCBI WGS metagenome assembly AUXO01 (sample SAMN02715735, study PRJNA202380) | gut metagenome | biome: sheep rumen | host: Ovis aries | place: New Zealand: Palmerston North | reverse complement strand
AGATTTTTCTCAAAAACAACTAACAGAGAATTATATACATATAGAAATATACTAGAATTCGTAGATGATTCATATGTATTGGTAAATCCTATCTCAGAACATAATATTACTGAAATGAGAAATAATATGTCTGATAAGGACGTTGTTGAATTTGATGCTTTCTTGGAAAGAAATTGGGGAATTAAACCACCAAAGATGCCAGAATTAGAGGAAGCTGGTGTTGAGAAGAAACCAGAACCAGTATTCAAAACATTAAAACAAGAATTGGCTGAAAAGAATGAGACAACAGCAAATAGTGGTAATATGGAACAACATGCAAATGTTGCACCAAATGCAGGCGTAAATCCTAATATGCAAGCTCCAAATGGACAAATGCCAAATAATATGGCACAAAATATGCAAGCACATCAAATGCCAAATGGTCAAATTCCAAATCCAAATATGCAAAATCCAAATGGTATTCCAAATGGTGTAAATCCAGCAATGAACAACGGAGTACAAGCTCCTCAAATGCCACAAAATAATCAAGCTAATAATCCAAACATAAATCAACTTGGAGTTCAACCTCCAAAAAATAATTCAAATGATGGCAACAATGGTGTGGCTCCAAACAATCAACCAAAGCCAACAAAATAGTAAATATTTTGTTAAGCGTACTAGTAGGAAGGTGGAAGTATTAAATGAATCCAAACATCTTAAAATTTTTTATATTGGGTTTATTGGGTGTTGGTATAGTAATGGGTGCTGTGTATTATGCTTTGTATAAGCAAATGCACAAGAAAAACTCGATGTATGTATCTGGTTTAGTTGAAGGAACTAAAGTAGATGCACTTTCATTCGAAATATTTTACCAAAAGTTCTATGTTTTCTGTACAAAAGTACCTTTCTTGAGAAGATATACTCTAAAATTGAGAAGACGTTTAGAGATAATAAATATTGAAGATGAGTACTTAACTAGAAAACAAGTTGCCCAAATAATGTTAAAAGCTATATTAGTTATTATTCCAATTACATTGATTGTATATTTTACCATGAGAAACAACCTAACAATAATGCTTGCACTATTTCTATTTGAAATAATGTTTGTTGAAACAATTATTGAAGGCTTTGTTGATAAAATAGATAATAAACTATTAAGGCAACAAATAGATTTATTTGCTGAAATAAGACACGCATACCATGAGTTTAACATGGTTGAAGAAGCTATTTATGACGTAGCTCAAAATGATGAAATTGAAGTATCTAGACAAGCAGAAAAAATTTATGAAGTATTAATATCAGATGATCCAGAAACAGAACTTGAAAAATATTATGATATAGCACCAAACAGCTTCTTGAAAGAGTTTGCAGGTATTTCATACTTAACAAGAGAATTTGGTGATAGAAAAGATAAAGATGGTGCTTCATTATATTTGAAAAACTTAAATAATATTACTCAAGAAATGCAAATTGAAATAATGAAAAGAGATAAATTGGATTATGTGTTCCAAAGTTTATCAATTATAGCAGCAATTCCAATTCTTTTCCTAGATATAATAAAGGGATGGGCAGTAAATCAATTCTCATTTACAAGCCAATTCTACAATGGAACATTAGGATTCTATGCACAAATATTTATGCTTGTATTAACATTCTTGTGCTATATGCTTGTTCGTAAGCTTAAAGATAATGGAAATGTTAAAGAAGCACAAAACTTAAAGAATCCTTGGCAAGAAAAATTATATAGCCATAAGCCAATACAAAAATTTGTTAACTTATTTATTCCAAAAGATGGAACAAAAGAATATATTAAAATAACAAGACTATTAAAAGATTCAGCATCAAAACTAAAACTACATTGGTTCTATATAAATAGATTAACATTTGCTGTAATTGCTTGCATAGTTGGAATATTTATATTCTGGCGAGCACATGCTATGACTGTTAAATATATAAGAACAGAGCCAACATCTGACTATAACTTACTGGGTTCTATGACCGAGAAACAGTTGAAAGATGCTATGGCAACTACTGAATTGCACAATAAAGTTATAGATTACTTTATTGGTAAAAGTGATGTTACTGAGGAAGCAATTTTAGAATATATGACAGATGAGAATAGTCCTGTGTATAAGGATTTTTCATCAAAAACAGACGATGAATTAGAAAAAACTGCAGCAACAATTTTTGAAAAAATAGAGACATTGAAAAAAGCTGTATTTAAGTGGTATGAATTACTAATAAGTTTCTGTTTATGCTATGTTGGATATAATGGGCCAGTTTGGTTATTGAAATTCCAATTAAAGATGCGTCAAATGGAAATGGAAAACGAAGTAATGCAATATCATACAATTATTTTGATGTTAATGAAAATCGAAAGAGTTAATGTTGAAATGATTCTTGAATGGTTAGAGAGATACTCAAATATATTTAGAGAGCCAATTTCAACATGTGTAAATAACTTTGAAAGTGGACCATGGGAAGCTTTGGAAGAATTAAAAAACAGTATTTCATTCCAAGAATTAATAAGAATAGTAGAAAGCTTACAGGCCGCTGTTGAAAAGATTCCAATTAGAGAAGCTTTTGATGAGCTAGATACAGAAAGAGCATACTATCAAGAAAAACGTAAAGAGTCAAACGAAAGATTAATTGCTAGAAAAGCTATGATTGGTAAAGTAATTGGATTTGCTCCAATGGTTTGTATATTTGTAGTATACTTAATTGTTCCACTTTGCGTAATTGGTTTGATGAGTATGGCAGAAGCTTTTTCATCAATGTCAAGCATGATGTAGATAAGGAGATGTAGTGTATGGAGAATGCAACAACTGCATTATATATAGCTGCGGGTACTCTTTTGGGTGTTATGATATTATCTGTTGTCGTGTTTTTCTTTAGGAGAGTTGGTACTATGTACGATGAACAAGATAAAGTATTGACAGCGCAACAACTTGCCGAATGGAATAACGAGTATCTGGCATATGACAAAAAGCTTATGTATGGAACAGATTTGATATCTGTACTTAACAAAGCATATAGCAATAATGAAAAATATATTAAAGGTAATGGCTTTTTATCTGGCGACACTTATACAGAGGATTACCTTGTAAATATTGAATTTAAAATAAATTCGCCATTGCAAGATATAATAACCGTAACTTATATTGATGAGATTGGTGAGTCTGGTAGAATTAGAGGTAGAGAGTATAATTATCCAATAAATCTCGATGCGACTACTCCATTATACGGACCAGCAGAAACGGTCTCTCCAATAAGATATTCGGCTAAATTAATAGATACTTTTGAAGCTGCTCATTACTCACTAGACCAATATAAAGTGGGGTCTAGTAATAGGATTAATAATGGAGTAGCTGGTGTAGACTTAATATCAGCATCTTATGACTCAATATTTACGAATTCAGAACCATATAGTTTGCTAGATGAAAACAACAAGGTTAACGGAAATGTAGATAATCTAATGAAACTCTCAAATAATCTTACAATGACTGTTACTAACAAAGGAGAACCAAAAGGAATTAGGATAAAAATACAAACAAATGGAGTACAAACTAAAGAGTATGGCTGGTATAAAGCAACTTGGAAGACTTGTTTATCAGATTTAAAGTCGAGAAAATTTAAGTGTACAAGTATTGACTATGATACATCAAAAGAAGATACTGGAAGAATTAAAAAAATGAGTTTTGAAGAGTTATAGCAGAGAGGAGGTAGGAAGTAATTCCAAATAAAAGTATATGGAAAATGCAGTAAAAGCCTTGATTATGGTTGCTGGTTTAATAATAGGAGTACTTGTAATTGGATTACTTGTTTACCTTTTTAGAATGGGTGGCAATGTCGCTAGTAACTATGATCAATCAATGAGTGAGGGGCAGATTGCTAGTTTTAATGCAAAATTCGAACCCTATGTAACTACTTTAAAAGTTACTAAATCGGATGATCCGCAGTATAAAAATAAAATACAACAACAGAGTAATACTGTAAACGATATCGTTTCTGTTATTAATTTAGCATATGATATCAACGCTAAAGTGGGTACAAATAATATTGAAGATGGTATAGCAATAACAGTTGAAGATAATTCTACGAAGTATTATATGAATGCAAAAGTATTATACGATTATTATCAAGATACAATATCTAATGGCAAAAGAAAGAAGAATATTGTATTTAAAACCCAAGACGACTATAGGAATGATGATGATCTTGTTGAATTAAATCAGTTAATTAGGGACAATTCTAATACAAAATTGTATACTGGTTCTAGTTCTTTCCCAGAACGTATTTATCAATACTATTTTGATTGTACTGAAGTAGATTATTCCACTAGAGGAAGAATTAATAAGATGATTTTTAAAAAGGTAGAATTCCCTGACTATAATACATTGTAAATATGATAAATGGCAGTTTAATATTGAGGATAAATAAATGAAAAAAGGATTTATTATTATTGCATTATTATGTTTGATTTCTATTGTTGTTGTTGTATATAATTTCAACAATTATTATGCTAAACAGAGAGAAGTAATTAACTTCAATAAAACATATTTAGAGTATGACAAAGATGAAGTTAAAGGTCTTGATGTGACGTCAATGATGAATCTTGCAATAAACAATAATGAAAAGTATAATATAGAAAAAAATGAAAAAGATGAATATATAGATGATGGGGAGTATTCAATAAAAATATTTCTCATAATGAAAATTGATGGAAAAACCTATCCCATGGAAGCATTTAAGAAAAATGGGATGGATGAATTTGCGCAATATTTTGGAGGGGTGATCTTCAAATGTAATGAGGTGACCTATCATGAAAAAAATGGTAGAATTGCTACAATGACATTTGAAGCATTACAAGAATAAATATTGTATATATTAATTAGTTTTTAATGTTAAATAACATATATTTTTTATTAAAAAGGAGGATTTTATTATGGAGAATGCGTCAAAAGCATTAATCATCGCGGGAGCAATATTATTGTCAATTCTTATCATAGCAATTGGCATGTATATATATACAAGCTCTCATAACTCAATTTCTGAGGCTGGTTCACAAATAAGTGAGCAAGAAAAAACAAGCTTCAATCAACAATGGAACACATATGAAGGTGCACAAGGTGGAAATAACGTAAAAGCATTATTACAAAAATTAATTGCAAATTGCAATACAAATGCAGAAGAAGCACAAAGATTAGTAGACGTATGGTGTAGTGCTGCAACACAAAAAGATACGGCTGCAACACCAATTAAAGTAAATGTAGGAAATGCAAAAGGGGAGGCTGTTACAAATATTCAAAATTTGAGAAACAGAATAGAAGCACGTCACACATATTATGTTGAAATAGAGTATAGTGCAAAAAACTCTTTGGTAAGCAGAATCTTAATTAAATATAATCAAACTGATGCTGGTCCAACAGGTGATGATGCTGATGCTGATGAGTCTTAATAAAGAAATAGTATAAAAGAGAGGTAAAAAATATGGAGAATGCGTCAAAAGCGTTAATTATCGCGGGAGCAATATTATTATCAATTCTTATCATAGCAATTGGTATGTATATATATACAAGCTCTCATAATTCAATTTCAGAAGCTGGTTCACAAATAAATGAACAAGAAAAGACAAGCTTCAATCAACAATGGAATACATATGAAGGAAAACAAGGTGGAAACAATGTTAAAGCAATGTTGCAAAAATTAATAGCAAACTGTAATACTAATGCAGAGGAAGATTTTAGATTGGTTAGTGTTCAATTAGGAGATCCTGCTGCAGATGTTTATAAAGGAATCGGAAGTGATTCTACAGCAACAAATGATTTAACTAAAACTCAATATATTCCAATAGCTGTCGGAGGACAATTAAAGTTAGAAAATGTAAAATACTCAGGTTTAGCAACTGATTTGGGAAGAAAAGCTGATGGAAGTAAGGATGTGTCAAAATGCTATGAGCCAGAAGTAGCTGTAAAAGCATTACAAGTAGCAAGAACAGCAATTGAAGCAAGACATACATATACTGTTACTATAGAATATTCACCAGAAACATCATTAGTTAATTTAATAAAGATTGCTTATTAATAACTAAATATGTTTATTTAAACCTCAATAGTTGAGTCGTATTGAATGACTTTTGGTTATTCAAATGTATTAAAATATTTGGAAAGAATCTATGTTTTATTAAACAAGGAGGTTTAGTATATGGAGAATGCTTCAAAAGCATTAATTATTGCTGGTGCTATATTATTAGCAATTCTAATTATTGGTATTGGTATGTATATTTATTCTAGTTCTCACAACACTTTAGAAAGTGCAAAAGATCAAATGAGTGAGCAAGATAAAACAAGTTTTAACCAACAATGGAATACATATGAAGGCGCTCAAGGTGGAAATACAGTAAAGACTTTATTGCAAAAAATAATTGCAAATTGCAATACAAATGCTCAAGAAGAGTCTAGACTTGTAGGAGTACATCTTATTGACTCAGAGAATAGATGGAGAAATATAGATGTAAATAAAAACAATTTAGAACAAAGTATAAAAGATCTTACACAGTTAAGAAATTCTATTGAGGCTCGTCACACATATTATGTAACAATAGATTTTGATACTGATTCATCTTTAGTTCATACAATAATAATTAGATATAAAGATAGTCAAGATACGGCAGAGGCAGAAGTTAATTAATTGTAAAAAATAGTTGAAACAACTGCATATCGTAGTTGTTTCAACTATAATATATTTATTGTAGAGCAAATTGTTTTAATTTGTTGTATTATGAATATAGGGGAGTATAATTAATGGAGAATGCATCAAAAGCTACAATAATAGCAGGTGCTGTAATTATTACAGTTTTGATTATTTCAGCTGCTTTATATTTATATAGTTCATCTCAAGGTCTTTTAAAAACAACAGGAGAAAATATAAGTGACCAGGAAAAACTAGCTTTTAATCAGCAATGGACATATTATGATGGTGAACAACTAGGCGATTCAGTAAAAGATTTACTTAGAAAAATGATGCAAAATTGTTCAAGAAATAGTACAGAACAAAGCAGACTAGTTGGATTAAATATAAAAGTTAGATTGGGTGCGGATAATAATCCAGAGGAAACTGATATTTCTATTAAGGTAAATGAAAGAGATAACCTTGAGTTAACTGGTTCTGATCCTGAATCTACTTATTATAATCTAAAGTCTAGAAATAGAGAATTAAATCCTAATGAAGCTAAGACCGTGTATTCATGGATAAGAAGTGCTATAGAAACAAGACATATTTATAAGATAAGTCAAGAATTTGCACCAAATGGTTTAATTAACAAAATAATAATTGATTATTAAGAATAAAAATTATGTAAATCCTTGCAAAACCCCTAAAAATATGCTAAAATATGAAGTTGTATAGGGTTTACAAATGAAAAGGAGCACAATATGGGTGAAAGACCTATTTTAAGAGTTCTACAAGCAGTTGGAATTACGTTAGGAATTATAATTGTTATAGTATTGATAGTTGTAAATCTTATGACATCTAGAAAACAATCTTCTACTGAAGAAGCACCAAGAATAAATAACGAGTTTAATAATTTGTTTGCTACAAATAAAGGCTCACAATTAGGAACTGATGTAAAAGGTTTAATTGCAAAGTTAATATCAAACGCAAAAGCAAATAGTGGAGATGCTAAGAAATTACCAGATTTATACTATCAAGCAGAAGAAAACGGAGCTTTTGTATTAGTTAATTCCACAGTGGAAAATCCTAATATTTCTGAATTTGAAGTGGCAAGAGATAAAATAACAACAAGACATTCATATTTTGTTTCATACCTATATTCTAGAGCAAATGGAAATATAACAGGAGTAATTATCAAATACAGAGAAAACACTAAAGCAACATTTAAACCAGATGTAAATTAACAAAGGAAGGATTGGAAAATAAACTATGGAGAACGGAGTAGAAGCCATAAGAATGGGCTTTTCAATGTTCATATTTGCACTAGCATTAACTACTGCAATGTACATATTTTCAATATGTGGTAATACAGCTCAAGCAATAGTTTATTATACTGATGAATCCAACTTTTATGATAATATTAGTTTAGCCACATCTGATCCAAATTCAATAACTACAAGTCGCTATGTAGGATTTGATACAGTAATCCCTACATTGTATAGATATTATAAAGAAAATTTTTGTGTTAAAATTTATGATAAAACTGATATTACTCTGAACCCAGACGAATTTCCAAAAGGTAGATTGATTCAGATTTTTGATATAACCACAGAGAATAAGGTGAATGAAGCGTATAAAAGGACAAATGGTAATATTAGTGCTGCTTCAGACGAAGAAGAGTTTTTGTTAACAGCATATGGAAAAGATTCATTAACCAATCTATTTGGTGCTCCATGGAATGTTAACGCATTGGTATATGCAAAAAAAAGAGTGGATTTCTTTATAAATGGATCCGTTGGATATATAAATAATGTTAAAGTAGATTATTCTAACAAGGGGCAACCTGGTACACATTCAAATCCAGCAAATCTTCAATATTATATGCAGAATAGTGATTCAATTAGAATAAAAGAAGAGTTTGTTAAGTACAATTATAGTGGTGATACAATTTCAGTTGGTAATGGTGATAATCTAGAAACCCTAACAGGAAATAAAATACCAGACTCTAAGATTGAGATAACATATACGATAGAAACTAAAGAATAGTTAAATTTGCAAATTATTTATAAATAATATATATTTCTGTACCAAAGATAGAAAAAAATCAAAGTTTCAAGGAGGAATCTCATGAATGATACAGTTATTACAATTGTAGCAATATTTTTAGGAACGATATTATTATTTATTTTTCCATTAATGTCTGTTTCTGAAAGAAGTGATGATATATCACAATTAACAGTTCAAACAGCAACATCAGAGTTTTGTACTTCAGTTACAACAACAGGAAGAATATCACTAACGGAATATCAAAAATTAATTAGTACATTATCTGCAACAGGAAATTCATATGATGTAGAAATGGAAGTTAAGATATTAGATGAAAATATAGGAAAAAAATCTGCATGGACTCAAGGTGTAGTTATTGGTGAAAATAGTAGTTATTCTGTTGGAACAACTAATATTGTTTCTGAAATCCAGGAAAAGGGTTCATATAGTTTAAAAGAAGGAGACGTATTTGTTGTACGTATAAAGAATACAAATAAGACATTAGCACAAACTATACGTGGAGCTATTTATTCAGCTAGAGGAGATGACAATTATGCGATTGCTTCACAAGATTCTGGTGTAGTACAAACTAATGGTTCAAACTAAAGAATTTTTAATATAGATAAGGATAAAGTTTATGAAATTACAAGGTTTAGGAATAATATTTGCCATAATTATATTACCAGTAATAATAATCTTGTCTTATTATATTCAAATATCAGTGGATACTATTGCGCTTCAAACTTCTTATAAATCAAAATTGAATTCATCTACATATGATTCTATGAAAGCATTTGAGATGAATACAGCTAATGAGAATTTATCAACTGTTGCTGATTCATTAAGAAGTATTATTGATGCGTCTAATAGTGTCTTTTTTGATAGTTTGGCATCAAATTTTGGCATGAGTAATGCTAACAAAAGTTTATTTCAAGCATATGTTCCAGCAATTTTATATACTTTGTATGATGGATATTATATTTATGCACCCACAAAACAACCAGAAATATTGACTTATCAAGATTGGATGCTAACTTCTGATAAAATAACATGGAATACAAATCCTATTACTAATGTGACATCTGCTGATATCAGTTATGATGAAGATAAAAATGTTCAAATTTTAAAAAGCGATGTTGAAAATAATGGTGGACAACCAATCTATACGCCACAAGGGACTTTCATATACATTACGAAAGAAGGAACATATACTTCAGATTTAAATCAAGCAAAAATGAAAGTTGACTATGTACTTAAAACATATATGCCATACTCTGCAAGATATGTTCATAAAGAAGGTGGAACAACAGGTGATAAAACTCATGATATTACTATCAATTATACATTAGACAATTATATAAATATAATGGGGGATATAAATGAAGTTTATTATTCAAAAACAGGATATTTGATAGATCCAGATACGGTAAAAACTGAAGATGTGACCATTGCAAAGGTTGACCCAACCGCTAAAGATATAACTAGAGAATATTTGATGAGTTTAAATGAGGATGAAGCACAAGAAATTTGTTTATCTGGAAAGTATGAAATAACTATAAAGGTAAAGTGTAAAAGTAAAACTAGTACGGGAGATTATGAGTACGTTACAATAAAATCTAATCCTAGAGCTCTTGATACAAATCCAAGTAATTCATTAAATATTTCTGGAGCTAGAGCAGATGAGATAGAGAAACAATTAAAGTCAGATTATGAAAATTGGCATAATGTTTCATATGGTTCAGCAAGAAATTCAGAAGAAGCTAACAAGCTATTATTAAGAATTCAACAGGAAGAGGCTGAACTGGCAAATATTAGGGCTGTAGCATATTATGTTCGTAATACAATTTTTTCAAGATGGGTTTATGATAATTTAAAAGATATAGAAGCACAAGATATTCAAAACCAAATAATTAGTAATACAGTTAATCAATATTTAGCTTCAACAGGAAACAATTATGAAAATAAGAGCGCTGATGTAAGAACATTATTTCAAGTTTTTGATGGAGATGCAACAAAAATTTTTGGAGATAAATCACAAGATACTGATTTGGAATCACCATTTACAAATCACAAAGATGGAGTAATTAGAAATTCAATCCAATATAATTTGGATTTAGCATTTTCAGCATATACGGAAATGTATAGTGGAAATCTATCATTCCAAATGCCAGTTATTCCAGATACAGAGTGGGAAAGAATAATAAATAATGTTTCAATTGTTTCATTCATGCAAGGTATGCCATGTGGAACCAAAAACTTTAATTCATATTCAATTATAAATAGTGCCAATAATGAATTAACAGTTATTCCATCTGAAATTTATTATATCCCGACAAATAATTTTAATGATGAAACAAGCTATGCACATAGAGTAGATTGTGAAGAAATGCCAGTAGGAAATTCACTAGGATTAACCTGTCTATCTCCATATATCAGTATGAAATCAAATGATGTTAAGTACGATGGAATATATAATAAGAATAATCCGCGATACGAGTACTCTTTTAGAAATTTATTAGATTATAGTTGTATAATTAATAAGAATTTAAGAGAAAAAGAGTATACAATAGGAGGAACCCAAGCTGAAGTTCAACGATTAGATCCAAGTAAATGGAGTGGAGATGGTTATAAGAATAACAGAAATGCGTATTATACAGGAATTGCAGAGCAAAGACAAAAACTATATAAGACTAACGCTTTGACTGAATCTTGCGGTTATACTTATTTAAGTTTTACAAATGCTTCTGTTAGAACCAACAATTCAAATGGAACTGATCAAATTGATATTTCATTGGCTCCATCCAAAACATTGGCTGATGTAAAAGAATTTGAATTTTATTTCGATACATTCCAGGTAAGTGCAGCGCCTTCTATAGTAATTGGAATTAAAGCTAATGGTACATCATTAGAATTATATGGAAAGGATACAGCTGGAAATGATATTTGGGAAATGGAAAGAAACTATCAACATCTTTCAAGTGGAAATGGCACAAATATGACTATTAGGGCTAGATGTCATGGAGGTAACTCAGAACAGGGAGCTTTAATACCAATATCATTCAGCGAAACTGCTCCATCATACTTATATGGCACATGTATTGGCGTTAAAGTAATATATAAATAATAAAATTCCAATATGCATTATGCATATTGGAATTTTTGGTTTCTGTTATATAATTATTTTTCAATCAATAAATCAGCTATTTGATTTACGTTTCCAGCGCCTAATGTTAAAACTAAATCACCTGGTTTTGCATTTTCTTTTATGTATTTTGCAATATCTTCAAATTCAGGAATATATATTGCATCTTTTCCACAAGCGTTGATTTCATCAACTATACTTTGACCAGAAATTCCCAAATCGTCTGTTTCCCTAGCAGGATAGATTTTTGCAATAATAATGTTATCAAATTCAGTTAGCACTTTTGCAAAATTTTTTAGGTGCTGCTTAGTCCTTGAATATGTATGTGATTGGAAGATTACCCAAGATTTGTTAAATTGCTTACAATTAATTGCATCGGCTGTAGCCTTTATTTCCGTAGGATGATGACCATAATCATCATAAACTTTTA
>AUXO015896873.1_pt1 | contig 12275 bp, 11 predicted proteins | sample 768731 | NCBI WGS metagenome assembly AUXO01 (sample SAMN02715735, study PRJNA202380) | gut metagenome | biome: sheep rumen | host: Ovis aries | place: New Zealand: Palmerston North | reverse complement strand
GTTGGCCTTACCTGACCACCTCGCAGCGCTCTCTGGCTTTGTGTCCTCAAGCCAGTCGGCAAGTACGGCACTCACCATCATGTCGTGAACAAGCCTCTCCAACAATGTCAGTGTGGTCTCTGAGAACGAGGCCGGCAGCACCATTACAAGCACGTACTCATCATCTTCTTCATACTCGTTGTCGCGACTGCTGTGAGGCTTCACCCACTTCTTTGTGTATGGTAAGCACAATTCCACTGCATGGGAAAAGGCCAGGTCAAGAACGCGCGTCACACGTTCTATGTTTCCTTCTTCGCAGATGTCGGCTACCATATGACGAGCATGTTCATCTTCGCTCTTCATGGTGTCCCATTCTTTGAAGGCATTTCCCTTGATGTCTGCAAGCAATTCCTTCCGCTCGAAGCGAAGCGTTGCATGCCTATTGTCGTTGATACATCTGCACTCCATCTTGAAAAGTAATTTGTTGTTAATCGTTACTGTGCCTACTCGGCCTCTTCCTGTGATATATCTTCCTTTCTACGTCGACCATGAAGCCCAATGCATCTGCCGCATACTTGGCCTCATCATCAGGACTGGTTATCTTGTACCACTTGCTCGCTATCATGTTCACGAAGAAGTTCTGAAGACTGTCCTCTATGGTTGCGTTCAGATTGGTGTCGTACAGACTCGGCATTTCCATCACTACCTTGTAGCACGGATTGTCGCCTTCCACACCGCTCTCGATGTCACGCGCATAGTGCATCAGCTTTTCTGTCGCTGCTGAACATGCTGCCTTCCAGAACTGCTCAAGCTGAGCCGCGTCGCTGTCGGTTGCCGACATACGCTCGTAGCTGTCTTCTTCACCTTTCTTTCGACTGCCACCGTAGCTCGTCAGACGCTTAACCTCTTCCAGTACAGTGTTCTTGTCTATCGTATATGTTACTCGCATAGCTAAAACCTTTTCATGTATAATTTTGCGACTTGCCACAAACTCCATACAAACATCGCTATCATCGCCAATGTCCCAACCGTTATCCGCGTCACCTGCCACCAGCTCAGTTGCTTTTCTACATACTCGGGGACAGGATAGGGGACTGGCACGCTGTCGGTCCTGCTTATATAAGTGGTGTCATGAACATTCTTCTCGATATATTTAGTGTGCCAACGCTCTTGCCAAAGGTATATCGTATCGCCTTTCTGCTTCTCACTCACGTAGATGCTGTCGTGATGCCATATCGAATCTCTCTGCTCCTTTATGATAAAGCATGTGTCGGTGCGGACTTCGGGAACAGTTATCACCATCATCTTCGTCTTGCAGCCTGCCAGCAGTATTGTCAGCAGTAATATGAATATCGTCTTTTTCATAATGTCTTCTTGATGTACTTGATTATTCCTTCTGCATGCGCACAGGCCAGCTTGTTGCAGAATGCGTTGTCGGCCAGCAGCGCAACATCTTCTTTGTTGTCCTGGAACAGATTTTCTGTCAGTACGGCTGCACAGTTGGTGTCACGGCAGATGCCTAAGTTCTGCGTCCAGTATGGCTCTTTCGGCAAGTACTTCCTTACCTTGATGCCATGTGCCGACACTTCTTCGGCCAGGCAGGTCGCAAGCGTCTTGCTGCGAGAGGAGGCATTGGTGCTGACGTGCGACGAGAAGCCGCGGGCATCGTGCCACTTGCCATCGCTGCCTGCTGCATTGTTGTGGATTGACACCAACAGGACATTCTTCGCACCAAGTGTCTTGCAGATAGCGTTCACCCTTCTGCACCTCTCCTTGATGCTCACATCGGTGTCCTCCGTCACTATCCGCTCCGCATCTATGCCAAGCGATTTAAGCACACCGACAAGACGGTCTGCAAACTGACGTGCCCATAGGTATTCGCGGTGCGTGCCATCTGGACTGCGCTTGCCGGCTGTGTTACTTCCGTGGCCGTTGTCAATCAGTACTTTCATCTTCTCCTCCTTCTTCGTTTAGTATTTTATCCACTTCATCCTCGCTGATTTGCAGCTTGCTCGCTATCTCTCCTGTCAAGGCTTTCTTCATCAGTCGCAGGAAAAGGAATCGCGGATATAATATCAGCATGCTTGCGCACGAGCTCCAGAACTCCACCAGCACAATGGCCGCGCCTATAATTGATGCCGAGAAGGTGGTGTCTGTTATCTTATCCAATCCTACGAACACAAACAGCGCACAGCCATAGACAGCCAGCTTCGCTATCGTCAGCCGTGCAAGCTCGCTCAAGGTAAATTTCCCCTGCTTAACGCTTACTGCGATTCCCCAAACCGCATCGAGCAAGGTAACGGCCACAACGAGCAAGACCACGAAGCTGTGACCACCAAAGTAATCGAGTACAAATAAGCCGAGCAAGGCGCACCAGCCGCCAATGGTGGTCAATGCGCTTTCCAGCTTCAGGATGGCATGCCATAAGATATTTCCTATTACTTCCATCATACCTCGAAATACTTCCTGATGTTGAACACTTTGTCCTTATCTTTCAGCTTGTCAAGAGCAAGGTGGTAGCACAGTTCGAGCATCTGGCTTTCATCGCTGACATACTTAGCCAGCGTCTCGCCGCTGTCGCTTGCAATCATGCTGATGGTGGTAATGAGCGCACACTCGTTGTAGTATGGCTCCTCAGCCAATGCAAGCCCCTTAGCCTCCAAGCCTCGCTTGATGTGGTCGCGTGTCCACTTCGGAGCAGGAGACATCATCGAAACGATTTCCTCTGCTTCCTTCCTTGTAAGGTAGTTGTCCCAGCAAACCGCGCACAGCTCTTCAAGCAGTTCTTCTGCCTTTGCTGGTGCGTGTTCGCTTACATAGGTCATAGCCTCGCGCATCACCTTTCCAAATAGGTGCATATCCTGCACGTCCTTCGACTGCGCCATCTTCGCGTATAGCTCGTCAAATTTCTTTATCTGTTCGTTCATAGTCCTTCTCCTTTCTTCTTTGCTGCCGTTGCGCCCAATGCTTCTCCGTGCGGTCATTTGCCACCGTGCATGCAGCGTCAGCTGCTTGTGTCTCATTTCTCCAGTAGTGCCAATATCTTGTCAAGCTTGCTACCTTGTTCCATCTGCGCCTGCTCTATTTTTGAAAAGCGCTGTTCTGTTTCCTGCTTCTCTCTGAATGCGGTGTCAAGCTCTGCGATGAGCTGCTTACACTGCTCCACTTGTTTCTCTCTCTTCGGAACAAGGTTCTTTGCTTCAACAATATAGTTCTCTGCGCTCTTCTGTGTGGCGTGAAGTTCTCTTATGATGGCTTCCTTCTCTGTAGCAACAAGAGTTACTGCTCCTGGATTGCCAGTCGGAAAAACACTTGCAGTGACATCTACTGCATCTGTGTAGTTCTTACCGTCAATGTTATACGTCACGTCAACGACATTCTTCATCGTTGGCAGTTGCAACGGATTCGGTTGCCCTTCTATCTTGGGCATTTCCATCCTCGGTGCGCCTACGCTGATGATGCTGCCTTCGTAATACTTCAACTCGTCGCCCTTGACAAGCGCAAATATTGGTGCTCCTTCTGCGAGTTCCTTAAATAATGTGTTCATTTCCTTTCCTCCGATTTTTTGTTTGTTTTTGTTCTGTATGTTGCGTTGGCAACGCAACTAATTCTATTCCTCCAAGGAGCAGCAGGATTACCCTGCCACCCCATCGGAGGAATGTCTTGGCTTACTGACCAGCTGAAGCGGTCTTAGCGCCACCGCCACTATAGGTATTGATGAACTGCTGCATCTGGTACTCCAACTTCTGCACTTCTGCTTGGATTGGACTAATCATGGCAGCTGTACCCTGACTCTGGCGAAGCAGGTCAAGCTCGGTCTGCAGGCGGGTCTTCTCGGCCACTACGTCCTGATAGCGGGCATTCTCCCATGCCTGACGGAAAGCTGCTACTTCTGTGCGTGTGAGGCCACTCTCTACACGCATGCCAGTCAGCAGGTCGTTGGTCTGATTGATGGTTTCGATACGACCTTGATAACCTTGCTCCAGAACTTGCGTCTTCAAGCCGCAGCAGCAGTCTTTGAGCTGTTGGATGAGATTGAGGTTGCCGAGGTTTATGGCGTTGGTGACACCGGCAAAGCCCATGCCGCTCTGTGCGCCCATACTGAAGATGGCATCCTTCACGGTTCCGATGGCTGCTGCCAGCGCATTGTAGTTCACGCCGAGGTTCTGTGAGAGCTGGCTGATGGCAAATCCATTACCCTGGATGGCTTCGCGGGCCCACTGATTGTTGTTGTTGTCGTTGATTTGAGCCTGGAGACTGTTCAGCTTGTTCTGGGTCTCAATATCAAGAGCACCATTTCCACGGTTGTTACCAAAGTTTCCGCCGCCAAACAGGGCAAGCATCACAAGGTACATCCAAGGATTGTTGTTCATCATCGCCATTGCTGTGGCGGTGTCATTGGCCGGAGCCTGAACGGTTAAGATTTTCTCGTCCATAATTTTAAAAGTTTTGATTGTTAATGATTTTGTTGATTATTTAGTTTACGTAAACTTTATGCAAAAATAGGTAATTTTAGCAGTATAATGATTTTAACTTTAACACTCCATGCATATTTTTTTTAGTTTCTACTTTTCTTCTTAACTCTAAACTACAAGCGAAATGCGTGTCTGGTGGTACGATTCCGTCAATGCTTTCGTATATAGTTCTTACAAGATTACTATGAATAATCTGGTATTAAACTTAACCCAAGGGTTTTCATTATATTCTCATACATAACTTTATAACCTAAGTCGTTTGGATGTAGGCCCTCTGAAAGTAAATCCATCAATGGAATTTCATGCTGCTCCGTATAATTAAGGAATGCCGTATAGTTATCAACAAAAGGAATCCCGTATTTTCTCGCTGTTAGCTCAACTGCATTTCGGACATCCCACATGTGGAATCTTCTTGTGACATTATACTCCCATTCATAACTGCACGGATTGGCACACATTATTATAGGCACATTGCCATCGCTTAGAACAGTCTTGACAGCATTGGACAGCCATGTTTCTGTTTGTTCCATTGATATTGTTGTATGTCTGTCATTTGTACCATACTGGAATATCACAATATCATCATCAGACTCGTAACGTCCTATTGCAACTACAGACATTTCACCTGATTGACCCCAAGGCTTAACTATTGCGGTCTTTGGAATATTCAGGTAAAGGATATAAACTGTTTTGCTTGTAGCATCTTCGTTGCACTCATTTGTAGTTTGTAATACTACATCATGATAATCCTCCGTCAGACCATTAAATGAACGCTCTACCTCATATTCATCGGTCTGTGAATAACAATCGACGGTTGCTGTTTCCACGTTATCAATAAATACCTTGAACTTTCCATAATTTCCCGTCTTCAGTGAAATGCCGAAATGGGTTCCATAAAACCTAAACTTGACAAAATCATTTCCTGATACTTCATTACTATCCTTAAGGGCATAGCTTCTCATGTCCGTAGAGAAGGTCTCACCTTCAATTTCTTCAGTGATATTCCAAATAACCTCTTTGATTACTGAGGTATTATATGTATGGATAATATGCTCATCATTCATCGGAACTGAAAAATTCTTGTTGAAATATTCATCCACATAATGATATAACATATTAGACCAGCATGTAGCCGTTAATACGTTTGCCTTTCCACCACCTTTCATGGTTTCCCCTGTCGGGCTATAACCTGTACCACCAACGCCAGCTGTTATACTATCGCCAATCAGCTTAATTTTTGTCTTAACGAATGGGTTGCAAAGTTGCTTTACCAAAATATCCTTATAATCTGTCAAGTCAAGACCCATGAGCTTTCTTATTCCATTGCTGAAATCAGAAGATACCATATTGCTTTTCAGATGCGGCACTGCACTTTCAAATGGCAGAAGATTATCACCAAGATTCATCATAAATGTGTCCTTTATTGTATTCTCCACATTTATCCTTATATATTCCACTCCATTTGGAATGGTTAACTTTGATGAATTTCCTGCTGCGCTTACATATGTCTTATTTCCATTATAGAAGGCGCCAGTACTTAATTTTGTCATGCTGTATGTTTCACCTGCCACAACTTTGATATAATCAGATGCTGTCCAAGTTGGGGAATCTACTGTGTTGCCAGTATTTGGCATCACGTAATTACCTACTTTAGCCTTACTAACATCAAAGAGGTTGTTTGTTGCGTTACCGACTATAAAGTTCTTTTCTTTTTGTAGGTAATTCCCAACTTTTTCGGCAGCACCGTTTGAAACAGATTCAGGCTTTAACTGGATCGTTGCGCTTTCAAAAGGCAGCAATTCTGTACCTTTATTCATCATAAAGGTATTAATATCCGTATTTAGGACACTCAAACGGACAAATGCAACATTATTAGGGATAGTAAATTTGTTAGATGTACCAGCAGAACTTACATAAGACTTCTTTATATTATAAAACGCGCCCTGAGTCATGTTGGTTATACTGTATGTCTCTCCAACCTCAACAGGGATGAAATCTGATGCGCTGTAGTTCGCATTATCATATAACTGACCATTATTTGCAAACACATATTTACCATTTGTCGCTTTGCTCTTATCAAAAAGATTTTTCGATGCTGCACCTTCAATGAAAGTGGAGATGTTTCTTATTATATTGACGACGGCAGCAACAAACTCATCCGATAAAGTCTCATTACGGAGAAGAATACCATAGTTTTCAAAAGGCAAAAGTTCATCTCCCTCATTCATTACAAATGTTGCCTTTTCATCGTTAAGTACACTCAGACGGATATATGCGACCCCATTTGGTACGGTGAAAGTATTAGATGTACCAGCAGAACTTACATAAGACTTATTAGCATCGAAGAATGCTGCGAATCTCATCACTGTTAATGTATAAGTTTCACCGACTTCAATCGGTATAAAATCTGATGCACTATAATTTGGAACATCTATAAGATAACCAACATTAGTGGGCTGATATTTACCGACTGTGACATTGTTTACATCGAAAAGGTTATTTGATTTTCTTCCTATGACAAACCTTGAAATATATTCAAGTTTGTCTTTTATAAAATCAGGAAAATCAGATACTTCAAGGTACTGTTCTATTGCATTCAAAAACTCGGATACCAAAGCCTCTTTTTTTAGGACTCTTTGTGCGGGCTCATAAGGTAGCAACTCATTTCCTTCATTTATCATGAAAACATCAAGTTCTGTCTTAAGAACACTTAATCTGACATATTTAACTGTAGAAGGAACTGTGAAGGTATTAGAATTGCCTATTGAGCCATAGAAAGATTCTGATGTTGCTTCAGCAGACTTAAAGAAAGCTCCTTGATTATTTGATGTGATACAGTATGTCTTACCTTCTTCTACTGGAATAAATTCAGAAGCAGAGTAATTGGCATGAGCAACAAGAGCATACGAATCACTTGGCTGATAACAATTGGTTGTCACATTAGCTTTATTGAACAAATTGTAAGAATCCCTGCTTATATCATCTGCAATTTTCTTCAACTTAGCAGCAAAACCACTTGTTATCAAGTTTTTACTTCCAGCAGTAGGTTCGTCATCCACTCCTTGCCAATTAGCAACAGTAGTATTGAATGTATCAGACATAAGTCTATACTGCACATACTTATTGTCAGAACTCTGTACATACTTGACACTCATTCCACCTTTGCGGACTCCTTCCGGGATGTTTGCTCCGCTTGTGCCAAGTGCGGCTGCAAGGTCTGCATAGGTTGCCAACGTGCCACCGCTTGCATTGTAAGCAGATATGTCAAACACCTCGCCTATGGAGTCCACTACGCGGAGCAGGGTGTAATCACTTCCGTCCCACGCATACTCGCTCATCTTTGTTGCGTCGACCTCTGTTCCGTCCCAATTGCCAACACGATATATCACATCCTCCTCGCCTTCTTCGGGCAAGATGTCCGTGATGCTCGTATCGCCACTCGCGGCTGTATATGCTTGGTATTTCACGTCAGGAGTAATAACTACGTCAGGAGTAATAACTACGTCACTACCTGTGCCACTGCTCACTGGCGCACCGATTGTCGGCAGGCCGCCTGCACCTATAGTCTTCATGTCTTTCGTTTCCATAGCTTCCTAAAATTCATTGATGATACACTCGTCGACGGGACCGTCACTCACAAACTTTAACGTATTGAATCCGTCCATGTTCACTGCACGAACAATCTCCTTGCCTTCCATCTCATGGATGAGCATGTAACCGGCTCCTGCATCGCCATACACCTTCACTCTCGCACCAATCGCGTGACGCAACTGAAGTATGCCGCTGCCACCTTCGTATTCCGATATGTAGTCAGGATGCTTCGCCTCATGCTCGCATTTCATCGTCACACCGCTCGACTTCGAGGCCAGATACAGCAGCTCGTACGACGATGGGGCGGTAAACGTCTCTCCTGTGTACGAGAATACAAAAACCTCACTGCCGTCATTGCCCAGCAGAGCAATGTTCTGATAAACGTTGGATGGGCTCGTCAGCTTCAGCTTGTCACCCTCTTTCAACTTAATCTTCTTGCTGGTGTCGGTGTAATACGAACTAAGGCGGGTTATCTGATAGTGACGCTGATTGCTGGTGTAATAGTCTAAGGCACCAAGGTAAAACTTCGTCTCTTCTGTGGCCGTGAAAGTCGGTTTACTTGTCCTCAACTCTATAATCTTGTTTTTGAGATACAAAAGAAGCATCAGATTACCACCTTCAATGATGCTGTCAGTCATGGTGATTGACTCACCGGCTGCAAGCGTTATGACACCCGTCGTACTGTCATAGAGATAAGTTGTCCCTTCTAACTCCATGGAACTGTTGACCGTGCTCGTTTCTATGTTGCCGACATTTTTCCATGCCGACATTGCAACACCCGCAATCAGAGAAACTTCTTGCTTCTCTGCCGTAAAACTTAATGTGTTCTTTGCCATTTTCGTATATGTACTTTTTATTGTTACTTCACTTTCAGTCCGGCCAAACGGGCACGATAGTACAGCTTCTCATCTATGTTCAGAAGGAAACGCTTGACAGTTGCCTTCGTGGAGGAGTCCCACTTGCCATTGCCCTGCAAGTGCTGATACCCTATCTTGTCTGCTATATAGGTCGGCTCCTTTGTCGGCAAAAGTGTGTGAACATTGTAGCCGATACTCATGTAGCTCAGATTTATCTGCTCCAGTATGAAGTCGAATGACAGACAAGCATCTTTGTTCTCCTTCTTGTACTGTTCAAACTTCTCTTGCGTGTATATCTTCAGCGCATCGAAGTAGTTGCTCATGTACTTAGCTGCCAGGATGGGGTTGTTGAAACCGATAATACCCGTATTCATCGAGCCGTTCCAATTCGGACGGGTGGAGGCCGGATAGCCAAGCGCGTACATGTGCTTGATGATATGGCTGTGATTTACAAGAGACATATCCTCGTCCATCTGGCAGATAACATCTACACGACTGTCCCTGTAGAACTTGTCAAGCACACCTGGCTTCTTCAGGAACACGTCGATGTCTACATGAACCTTGCCGATTGCTCCCTCTGCACGCATGGCAAAGAACTTGCCTGCTGCAAACAACTCTGTCGGAACGATGGATGGAATGCTGTCAAGCGTAGGGAGTAGCTTGTCGTAGCCGTAACCGTCCAATAGCTTCATGCCATAGCTGTCTGTGTGCATGTGAACGATATAACCGCTCTTGTGGGCGTAAGCAAGACTCAATGCGGCCATGAACAACGTGTCGCGCATACGAACCTTGTCTGTGATAGGCTTCGTCCAAAGAGACTGTATGATGATGTCCTTCTTTCCTGTCGGTTTGGTGGAATCTCCACCAAAGTTACCTATGCCGTTGTTGTTCGCATAGGACGCATGATTTGTTTTCGGTTCTGTCATAGTCTGATTCGATTTGGTTTGCGTTATCATTTAACCCCAATTACCGATGGAGCTGTTGTAATAGTACCATGCATCGGGATTATATTTTTCCGTAACGAGTATCTTGTTTGAGTCGATGGTAATTTTTATTATCTTGTCTCCTGTCGCAATCTCACCGATATACCTGTCTTTCGCTACCCTGATTACCGGCACTTCTACATTGCCATTGTCATAGCTCAAAACGGGCAGCTCTTTATCGTTCCATATCTTGTCAACTTTCGTCTTAACAGTGTCGCTCGTGGCTATACGATACGTAAATTTGTCTACAAAAGCTATTGTTTTCTCTACGTCGATACCTACCATTGTGCTCTTTGTTCGCGTCACATCGTCGCTTTCTGTGGGGATTGCTGCATCCTGAGGAATTGCGTTGTCTTCATCATTTGCAAACTTGTCACCGATGTCTTCACCATCATCAAAGCCCCATGGCTTAACCTCCAAGCCAACGAGGGTGTCTTCGTTCTTGATAATGGTGTAATCGTCCTCGTCAACCACGGAAATGTCTTCCGATGATATGACTTCCTTATTGAGCAATACGGCAATTAGCTTCCATAGCAAGAAGATATTATCCTGCAAGCGTACCTTCTGGCCTTTCACGTTGAACACGATGCCGCCTTTGCGCCAAAACTCAATGATGTTCCTGCGGATGATAGCGCCATTCTCGTCGCTGTAGCCGCCTCCGATACTGCCAATAAGATAGTCTCCTTCTCCATCGCCTCCCTGCGCTTGGTCGTCGTTAAATGCGCCGAGAGCGAATCCTCCACTGCGGCTTGTGCGAACATTCAAACCATGAGCAAAGCTGTTGTTGCCACTGGCTTGGCTTAACAAGCCTCCTGCATGGGAACAATCGCCTGAGGCATGACACAATTGACCTTCGGCATGACTCGAAGCGCCTGAGGCTGTTGTGATAAATCCTTCGGCATGACTCGAAGAGCCTGAGGCTGTGCACAGACTGCCTTTCATGCGAGCTGAGTTAGCACCAGAGTCGTGAACATAAGCTAACATCGACTCTATCTCTTCTTCAGTGAAGCGCATGCTGTCCTGACGTATCAGCTCATCAAGCTCTACCTCGTCTAAAACCGACATGAGCGTCCACATGGTATCTACAACGTAGCTCTGCTCGCCTTCGTACTGTTCACCGCTGACAAAGCTCTTTGCGTTGTTCTCGACTATCTTGAATACCTTGCGTTCGTAGCTTCTGTACTTGCGGCCGGAATACTCATACCTCACCTCCAAACCATACCAACCGCACGCAAGACCGGCAGCACACTTCACTCTGAGCTCGCTATCGTTGATGGTAAAAGACACAGGTATATTTGAATCACAGCTGCAAACAAGATTCACAGAAATAGAGGAACAACCAGCAAGGTTTACAGGATGCGTACCGCGAACCACGGTGTTCGTACCATCGCGGAAGAATATAATGCTACGCACTGGAACCTTCAAATAGAAGTCGTTATCTCTTACTATCCTCAAATCATTCATAGTTCTTTTCGTTCAGTATGTTGCAATTCCATTGCAACCTTAGTTCTCAATCAGTGATTTCGCTATCAAAAGTAGTTTCTCTGCAGCACTTTCGTCTTTCACGGCAAGAGCTGTCAGGTACGCAGCATAGTATATCGTCGGTCTCAGCATACGCTCCCCAAGAAGCATCCTCCAACTGGTGGCGTTTGACGTAGAAGTGCTATCGGTGATTCGGACATTCTTACGTCCACGAGACTTGAGAACCGGACGCACATTCTTGCCAAGACATCTTTGCGCCGTTACACTTTTATATTGTGCGTAGTCCACACTGTCGCCAAAAAGAAGGCACTCGGCATACAACTTAGTATCTGGCCTTTTACGTGATTTAGACCACAAAGAACAAACATGCCCTGCTTGCTTCACTGATGATGTTTCAAAGGTGTTGACATCATCCCAATTATAAAACCCGCCAGCAGGAATGAATATTCTGTTGTTCTCGTTTGCTTTGCTTATTACCATAAGGCCATTTACGTCATTCTGTAAAGCCCAACTGGCTTCAGTGTATTGAGAGTCCAACAGCTCATTAATCTGTTCTTTGCTTGGCATCTCCCAGTCAAGACCTAAGCTGTGAGTTGCAGCATCATCGACTGGTTCCAGCTCATCCAGGTAGTCTATGCTGTTGTATTTTGACGGGCTTACGTTTGTTGTGTCGCCTTCGTTTAACACGTAGCCGCCCCATGTGTATTTGTCATCCGACTTTGGCTCTACCTCGCCCCAGGCGAAGAAGTCACCACACTCATAAGGAGTCTCTGCACCAATATTCTTCGTCGCCCATAGTGTGCCGCTTGGCAAACCAAGGTCTACATAATCAGGATTCGTTACTACTGGGGTATCGTCACCACCTGTATCGTCACCACCTGTATCGTCGCCACCAGTATCGTCGCCAG
>AUXO016264944.1_pt1 | contig 12277 bp, 12 predicted proteins | sample 768731 | NCBI WGS metagenome assembly AUXO01 (sample SAMN02715735, study PRJNA202380) | gut metagenome | biome: sheep rumen | host: Ovis aries | place: New Zealand: Palmerston North | reverse complement strand
CAAATAATAAATAAATCATCAAGTGCATCATCAAGTGATAGAGTATGTTCTATTTCATAATTTTCTTTAAGAAAAGCTATTGCCTTATATTTATACAGATACTGAAATGCCTCCTGTTGGGACATATTATGCCTGTCAGCAAATTCGCTTACGCAAGCAACTGCGTAATTGATTTCTTTTCTTAATTCTGTCATGATGATCACCTCTTCCCATATTCCTTAAATATATTATACCATACTCATTGACTAAATACAAGCTATCATAAATCATTAAAAACACCTGGTTTTCATATTCTTAAATAGTCTTCTTTATGTATAGAATATACCAAACGTACGAATTCTTTTTATTATTACAATTACTCCTTTTTCAAATTATACAATCCTTTCACCTTTCACTTGTATAATATGACAAAACTGACCGCGTGGTATATTATTAACATTTTGCACTTGATTATGTTGGCATTTTATGTTATTATTATATCATGATATATATTTATTATCTAGGAATAATAAAATATTAAACTGCTTATTGTACACATCGCAATGCAAGCAAAAGCACTAATTTCCAAATCGATTCATATTTAAGTGAAGTATCTTAGAAAGGAATAAATTATGGAATTTTTAGACTTGTTTGATAAAATAGATGATATCATATTCGAACCTGTAAAAGCTATATGCAATTGGACACGAGAATCATCACATCGATTCGAGGCTGACCGTGACGCCCCCAAAAGAGAACAAGAAAATGAATTAGAAATATCTAAGCAAGAAAGGCTTGCAAAATTACAAGCAGATCAACGACGTTGGAATGCTGAAGTAAATCAGTTAATTGCAAATCAAGAAATCGAAAGCGAAATTAAAATATTTGACATAATAACAAACTATCGTCGTTCTATGATGGAGGATATAAGTGACATAGCCTACATAATTAGTTGTATGGAAATAGACATTGAAAGAACGCTTTTTGAGCTTATCAAAGAAAAAACAGTTGTTCTTAAAGAAATAAGAAAAAATGTAATAAATAATCGAAATGAAGAGCTTATAGAAATTAAAAACCTATTCGATGAAGGGGTAATTGATGAAGAGCTAAAAAAGAGAATGAGTAATGATGTTATAGAATCTACTCTTAGTTTTACAAAAGAATTATGTACTGATTTTATCCACCAATTAAAAGATGACGTAATAAGAATATCTGATGGACCTGGTTATGGTTATGGTGATGAAACAATCGAAAAAATAATTAGAAACCTTGGAAAAGCAATTGGAATGTCAACAGATCCAGTTCCATCATTGACAGATGCCCCAAAAGAGATATCTCTGATTCAAGATAAATCATAAAATCAGATATTGTTTTGTAACACTACTTTACTATCGTTGAATTATCTATGATGATTTATCATTTATGAGTAAAGCAGTTATAAATTTAAACGTTATAAAAATATGCGAATTTTGTAAATGTTGGTGGAATCCATCTTGTAAATATATCCTGCCATATTTATACAACCAATGGTATTATGAAAAAGATGCAAAATGCTGTTGTATTAAAAGAAATATAGCTATGTTCGCATATGCTTGATGTATTTTTTAGGTGCAAAATATATAAGGCTCAATTATTAAGATGGATTGCTCGCCGATTGGCGGGCAAAATCATACTTGTTTTATCAAATATTTCAAAATCAATACAAATAACCGTCTGATTTGAAAAATAATACGCGAACACATACCGTAGCTGTTAATAAAGGAAGTGTATAGAATGACATATATCACAACAAAAGTCCGCTCCTTGAAAAGCTATCCCACATATCAGTTCTATGCGAAAGCAGACTCAAAAATTGCCGGTATAGATGACGTATTCAAGATATGCATTCTTGAAACGCTGCGCTGGATACGCATAAGGCTTCAGAATTTGTCCGAAATGCCTGATGAACTGAATGCGCCCGAACCCGAGCAGTATTGCAGCTTCTTGGAAGATGAGCTATCCTCTTTCAGCTATAATAATGGCTTCCAGATAGATGTTATCTACATTGATGCTATCGGAGCATGGTCGTTTCGTATTACTGAGCCTGATATGGGTGCCAATCTCGGTACGCCGCATGAACGCATAGCTGTCAACGGAAGGTCTTTCACCACTGAGATTGCATTTCTAAAACAGAGCGATTGTGTTGAAATCGGTATGCGCACCATTTGTTCCGAGCCTTCAGATACCTCTGCCGACTGCGAGGTGTTTCGTCCGAGAGTTGTAAAAGCTCTTGCCGAAAATGAACACCTGCGCCTGCTTCATAGCGGCTGGATAATTGACGGAAATCCTCTGGAAATAAAGAGCAAGGCTGAACTTGAACGCTTTCTCGATATACTTGAAGATCAGGACAGAAGCCTACCTATCGTATTAGTAGCTGACAGTAAAACCGAAATATCGCAGCCGCAAACTGTTTCATTACCGCCTGTAACTCCATCATTATCTGCTGATAAGTTCAGTTTCTCAGGGTTCACGCAACCGAAAGAGGAAATCAGTATATCAGGCATTGCAGACAATCTGACTAAAAAGAACGGCTTTTCTATTACAGATAAGAAGGAAAAGAAAGCAAAGGAGCCTGCTACGCCTTCTTCTGTTGTGAAGAAGGCTTATGTTCAAACAAAGCTGCCTGTTTTTGATTATACAGAGCTTGCAAGGTCATTGATAGGATTTGCCATTGTCGTATTTTCAGGCGAGAAATATTTCAAGTTAATTGAGAACAAGGCTCATATCGCTATTGATCATAGCAATATCCTGCTTATTACTAAGCAGGAAGCTGTAGAAAGAATCGTTTATAATCAGTATCAGAATGATATACAAGGCTTTTTCCAAACACTCAAAAAAGATGTTATTTCAATGCAGAAAAGAAGCGCTTACAGCTTCGGTAATGTGCTGTTTTATTCTGATGCAAAGCTTAAAGAATATAAGACAAAACGACATCAAACAAGCTCTCTTGAAGAAAAATGCAGTATATACAAGCTTGAAAATACAGAATTAAAAACAAAGATCAGGGAGCTCTCACAACAGCAGACAGATATGCAGCAAACTGCTGAGAACCTTCGTATTGCACGGAAAAAGATAGAAAGTCTCAGCGCAGAGCTCGATTCTGAAAGAACAGCATATGATAATCTGTTTAAGGAAACAACCGCCAAAGAAGATGCGTATCGTAAGAGTGCAGAATTAATTCATTTCTACCAGCATAAGATAGACATTGCAGCTTTGTTTCCTACAGATAAAAAAGATGTTTTCAACTGGATAGATGAAAACTTTTCCGATTACCTTATTGCAACTCCTCGCGCTCAATCCGAACTTCGCAAATACAATGGTTCTCTTGACCTCGCCTGCTTATGTGACGGAATCGTTTTTCTTGCTGCATACGCTAAGTACAGACGTCAGGAGCTTTCCGAGGAAATGCTGAACTTATACGCCGAGCATAAAAAATGGGAAATACAGGGATGTGGAAAGGAAACACTGAAGGTTCACCGTGATGATTATACAGTCACTATCGACGGTGGGCAGTACCTCTTAGATCAGCATATCAAACGAGGAGTCCGTGCTGAGGAACTTATCCGTATTTACTTCTGCTGGGACAATAAAAGCAGAAAATTAATAATCGGTTCTATGCCAGAACATCTGGCTACCGTAAAGAAAAGTACATAAATAATCTGTTTTTTGTCATTCCAACATTCGTATGATCAGAATAATAGCATAGAAAACTCTTAGTCGAGGCATTTCTGCCCCGACTTTTTCTATATCCAGTAAGTATAAAGCAAATATAATATGACGATTTATAGCCTTTTGTACCTAAATAATATACAAAGAAAACTTCACCTGATTGTGCAAGGCTACAAAATCAGCGCTCTGCTGCATTGTTAACAATATAATGTATATTCTGTTGCAATATTATGTTAAAATAGTATATAAGAAGTAGCGCATTATATTGGAAATTAGGTAGTGATAAATATGATGAAGTGCATGAGATGTCCATATAAATGGGGATTGGTTAAATGCCCTATAAGTCCTTGTATAAAATGCAGGATCAGTAAAAGGAAAAATCCTCCTTTTCCAGAGGTTAAGCTTAAGGATATATTGTCCATTTAATAAAATGCTATAGATGCCCGCATAAAAATGGCAAAAAGAACTATTCAATCGATCCGTGTACTAAATGTCAAAATAAATATTCCTCTTCTCAGGAAAAGAAATAAATCTCAAAAATATGTCTTTATCGCAATATCAAATATAGGGGTGAGATAAATGAAGAGTATTTTTAGTTCACAGTATTTATTCAAGGAATGCAAAAAATGTCCTGTTAAAAACCAAAAGCAGAAAAGCAGTACAATAATAAGTCCATGTCAGAACTGCATTGAACAAGGAAAAGCTGTGCCTCCGCCTCAGGTACAAACTGAAATAAAGTATTAGGCGGTGAAAAACATGAGCAGAGCGCAAATTGGAAGAAATGAACGTCGATGTGTATTATGCCGTTACTGGAACGGAACTATCGGCAGTACCACAATACAAATACTCGTTGGCGGAAATGTTTTCACATATGAGAATACAGAAAAACATTTTTGCTTCAAAAAAGGTATAGGAATTGAGACTGTAGCAATTAAGGAATGTCCATATTTCAGGCAAAGGTATGAAGACTAACATTGCTGTCTCCATTAATTGCATGGAATCTAATTTATATATCTTTTCAGAAATATACAAAGTAGAAAGGAATACTATTATGGCTGATACAAAATATATGATGTTAGGAATGTCATCTGCTGGTAAAACATGCTATCTCGCTGCTATGTATGCAACAATGGCAACAGGAATTGATGGTTTTACATTGGTAACTGAAGACATGGTCAGAAATCAATTTGAAAGAACTATTCGTGAAATCCGTAAACAAATTGGACCAGAACGGTTTCCACTTCCTACAACTGATACAACTCCAAAAACATATGAATTCAAGCTAAGCTATGAAACCAAAAAGATTATTTCTTTTGAAATGATTGATTATGCTGGAGGTGTATTAGAAGCCAGAGAAGGCATATATGAACAAATAAAAAATAATATCTCAGAATCTACTGCATTATACATTTTTATTGACGGTGAATTATTTTGTGATGACAGCAAAGAGGAACGCAAAGAAAATATAAAATATGAATGTGCAATGACAATCACGCCAATTATCCAGGATTATGCAGATAAAAATAATGGCTATTTACCACCTATTGTTTTTGTAGTTACAAAAGCTGATTTGTGTAATGAATATGTTGACGATGAAGAAGTTACATATATAATTAAAGATTTATTTAGCCCTGCTTTTTCTGAAAATACATATTCATATATTTGTTCTGTTTCTTTAGGAGATACTATAAGCGATGATAAATATAAAGGTAAATTTTCTCCTGTTAGGGTTCATATTCCATTTTTTATCGGTTCATATCACGAATATTTCAACAGATGTCTCATAATTAAAAGTGACATTGAAAATGGAAATGAAATCTTAAAAGAACAAAAACGATTGGAAGATTTAAAAGCACAAAAAGAAATGAAACGATGGAGACTGTTTAGAGATGAAGAATATATCTCTAATTGCCGTGAACGAGCAATGAATGCTGAAGCTGCATTAAAATCTAATCAAGATGTTCTTGATAAGACAAAAGAATTGTTTTATAAATTGGGAACAAGGCTAGAAATGGAAAGTAAGTATTTTAAGTGTTTTATTGGAGGCATTGAACAAAGTGGCTTTAAGAGCTTTACTCTATAAGAGGTGATCTTATGAAGGTTTATCCTTTGATTTATAGTAGAACAAAGTTTTGCGATTATGTATCCGGTTTTTTAGTAAGACCAGTTGATTTGGATTATTCTGTTGCTTTGAAATATGTATCTGATGCAATAAATGATACTATTAAACACGCTGGCGGATTAAGACATGCAGTTTTTTCTGTTGGTGAATATATTATCTATGGTGGTACAGCATGCATTACACCACATCTTATTTCTCGCATTTTATTGGAAAAAAAGATAGATAAGCTTGATATTGACTATAATGATTTTAAAGTTGACAAAGCAGATAGACCTATTACATTTTTTATTGGATTTGGTGTAAAGCGATCTAGCATTGAAAATGCAAAACAAATTCCAAATATAGACCTTTATGATACCTATAAAATATATCTTAGATATTTAGAAAAACAATGGAATAGTTCAACAGCAGAAACTGAAATAATCAATGCTGATGAAGGCATTGATATAGATTTTACTGAATGGTCATCCACATTCAAACCCAATATAGTTGAATTTAAAGATGTTTCATTACTAAAGAATTATGATGAAGATTCATATAAAGAAATAATCAATTATTATTTTCAGCAAATAGTGAATAATCCAACTACTGATAATTCGTTTTTATCATGTGTCCTTCCTGAGATGATATATGAAGGATTATATTTCAAAAATGTAAGTATTTATGGTATCACTATCGAGGAATTTTTTCAATCTAATAATAAACTAAGTACAGATAATAATGCTAATCAGCTTAATACAGACTATGAAAAGCCACAAATTTACAATTCTGTTGAAGAATATACAAATGGAACACCCAAAACTTCAAGCATGCAACAACCGAGGCGACCTGTTTCAAATTCTCCTACCATTTATCATAACATAGATCAATATACTCAAAATTCACAATATGAAGGAAAAAAATCGAAGCCCACAAGCCGTATAGTACTTATAATTGCGATAACTCTGCTTGTGGGCCTCATTCTCATAATCGCTATCAAAATCAACACCAACTCACCTCTTATCTGCCAAACAACATTCCAAGGCAATATAACGGAAGGTCTATATACAGACGAAAATCTTTTAAAATTACAGAACAGCAGCGAGATGCCTTGAAAACACTATGTATACTTCCGAGATTATTGAATTATCTCCCAGATTTTCAAGATAAAAGGGTCATATTGGCAAAGCTTTCGCAATTATCAGTATTATCTGATATAGAAGGGTTGGAAAAACTTTCTATTCTTTCTAAACTTTTGAATTCATATGATCAAACATAAAAAGGAGGTGCTATATGGGAACGATATTCGGACCTGGTGGTCATGCTAATCCGAAGAATATAAACGAAAAATTAGAAGCTATAATTGCTTATGAAGAGGCTTATATGAAGCTTATAAGAAGCTATAAAAATGAAATAGCAGAAATTCAAAACATGATGTGTCAACTACGTCAAGAACGAGAAGAGTTTTACAACTCCAAATTACCCGAAATAGAAAAAAGAATAAAAGAAGACGAGGTATTATCAAATGAAGCTAAAGAAAAATGGTTAACTGAGTTACATGATAATGTTGAAAAAAGTTTTACAATAAGTGAAAAACTAATTTCACATTATGTGACAAGCAACCTTGAAGAGTTTAAAAGCAAGATGCAATCAATATTAAATAAGGTATGATGATATGAAAAACTATGATTATCGTTTTTGCGTCAAGGCTTCTTTACAAGTAATGAAAGAACAGCGCGATAGTATCTACTATGATTCTTGTAACAATCACTTGATTTATAGTGGATTACATGAAACAAAAGAGGAATTACAAACATTGTATTTTCAATATTACTTAATTGAATGGCTTGACAATCATTGGGGTCAATTGCATTATATACTTGATAATCACCCAGAATACTCCATAGATCAAAAGCGTGAATTCACTCTGTTTTATGCAGGTTATTTTAGTGAAATGCTTGATTCATGGGTTGCATCCGGAACATTATCGAAATTGATGATACCCAATATATTGCAATCACAAAAGGAAACTGTTAAGGAATTACTTATGTTTTCTGAAAAATGGGAGCAAAGCAGCAACAAGTTAAAATTGCTCATTAAGAAGCATAGGGAACAATTTGAATACGAAATAAAAAAATATGAAAAGTGAAATATTAAGGAAGGTGTTTTTATGGCATTTTTAGATTTGTTTGATAAGCTTGATGATATTATATATAAACCTGTAGAGGCAATTTGCTCTTGGACAACCGAGCCGTTAAAACGAGCTGAAGATAAACGAAAAAAAGGAGATGTTCAACAGCAAGCAGACATTGATGCAGCGAAAAGAGAGCAAGAAGCAGAACTTGAAATACGAAAAAATAAACAGATGGCCATTTTAGCTGCTGATGAAAAACGTTGGAATGCTGACATTGATAATTTAATAGGTATGCAGGAAATTGAACGTAATGAAAAAATTTTAAATGCTATTATAGATTATAGAAGAAGTATGATAGAAGATGCAAAATCAATTGCTGACAATCTTAGCCACATGGAAATGTCCCTAGTATCAGAAGCTCATGAGCTTGTATTACGCGAAACTAAAAAATATAAGGAACTTCAAGACCAAGCAATGAAGCAATGTGATGATCAACTTGAAGAAATTGGTAAACGTTTTGCTAATAATGAAAGAGTTCGAATAAAACGTGAAGATATGGTAATTAATCAAACTGAAAATATTGTCCAAGCCGCTAAAGATTTTATTACTCAATTAAAAGGAGACATCGAAAGTATTAACAAAAATAATATTGAACGAATTGATGCAGCTACCCAAGCTGCCGACGGAATACTTGGTCGTATGAGCCAAACACTTGCAATCGAATCGCCTTCGTCATTTGCTATCGATGTAAAAAAAGACAATTGATTTTGGGATTGACTCTTCCTTTTAAACTATCAAAACATTTTATGTATTCTATCCATCATTTATAGGCTATTTTTCTTGGAAAACACATCTAATAATTATAGTACTAAAGGCTCGCCGTTTGGCGAGCCTTACTAATTATAACGCTTTTAATTCTTCCCATGAAGGGCATTTACCGTTAAACTCATCATAAACGATCTCGGGTTTAACATACATAAACTCATCATTGAGCTTCATTTCGCTGATTATAGAGCCAATAGACCTTTTGGAGTTTGTAGCCCATGTCGTCTGAAGCAGCATACAGTATTCTGTTATTGACAGAGGCTTTATATATTTTACCAATCCTAATTCTCCTACAAATACCAGTTCTTTATCGACTATAGGTATTCTTGCGCCGTTATACTCCTCATGTCTGACAAGATTGATAACGAAATTTTTGCTCTCGTCTTCTCCATTGAATATGGTCTGAATGGAATAATTATCGAAGATAGGCATAGAATACAGCTTCTTGATCATACGGCGGAAAGGTTTGTTGATCAGAAGGATTCTAAAGGCAATGTCCCACCTTGGATCACAGCCGGATATAGTTCTCAGACCGATAGTGTAATCTTCCTTGTTGACAACTACGACGGCTCTTCCGTACATACTATCCTCAAATGCGGATCTGTACTCGACTTCGCTGACAATGACTTCATCATTTCTGTAACTTCTCTTTACTAACATAAAAACTTCTCCATTCTCCCTCTTACTTCTGAGGGTACAACAAAGCGGAATTAATATTCCTTGATTTCTGAACTTGTGAGAAGCAACGCATTTCTGTAAACCGCAGGCTTGAGTGGAAAAGTATCCGGATATAACAAAAAGCGGCTGCCTGAGTCAAATGGACATAGTACGCCCCTAAAAAACGTACATATTTCCATTCATACTCAGACAGTCGCCTCCTTCGTTTTATGTTACTATTATTCTATCATATGGCAGCAGCAAAGTCAAGGCTCAGGAGATATAATTCATATTTAACGCAGATAGCTAAAACACTTTAAAAGCTGTGAATGAACTCGCGGTTTATCCAGTTTAGGCATATTTGCTTGTTATGCTTTTATATAAAGTCAATACAGCAATCCAGTATATCCCGATGACGAACATATCTGAATCTATTGTATTTCTGAATATATCTAAGAAGACTTTTTCCATTAAACTCCGCAAGTCCTGCCCAATAAGAATCTGCACATTTTTTGGCTATGAATAAAGCGTCAATTGTAAAGAAATATCTTGCGTGACTAATATGAGAAAACCAGCCTCTTTCATATTTATTATATTCGGAAATATCATATACGAGAAAATCACATATGGATTTATTGACCTTCTGTTTTTTTACGAAAGAAGTAACGCTTTTATCACCTGAAATACGCTCAACAATTGAATATTGAACAGATTTGTTAGGCTTGTAATCCTCGAGAAGCTGCCTTACTCTCTTTGAGCAGCAAAGAATAGTAAATGCATCAATATTTCCGATTCCTTTATTGGGATCTAATGATCTTATTTCCACACCTTTTTCAGAGAATGCCATCATACCTGATGTTCCGCTGATTTCAAAACAGCTTACAAAATTTTTCATTTTTACTCCATTTCTGACAGAAAACACTGTCATTCTGTGGGTTTCTGATTATATAAATAATTGAGACTTTGTTTTTTGGTACTCCGCTCGGCGTCTGCTGTGCAGACATTGGCTTGCAGGTACGCAAGTTTGGGAAGATCCCGAACCGCAATGCATACTATCTGTAAGCACCGATTTACAGACGGAGATTGGACGAAGCAGTCTCTTGCTCCGTCCTGCGCGCCTCCCGGCGCTCTATGCGGTCATCTCCCGACGCCGTTTTGTCAAGCTGCTTGCATAACAAAAAAGACACCAAATTTGAATACAATACGCCCATAAGCGTATCAAACTCAAACTTAGTGTCTTAAATTTCTTTGTGCTTATATCATATCATATACTATATCAATTGTCAATAGATTGGAGAAATAATTATCAGTTAACCAACAGCTGCCTCCCCGAGGGGAGGCATGACATATTCTAAGTTGGTGATATTGAAAAAATCATTCTTATTTGCATTTATACTGTTATAAAATCATTCGGAAATCTGTGGTACTCAACTGCTGTTTCGAAGACCATGTTGGACAGAGCTTTCTCAATTATACAACTTGGATCTCCGTCGGGACGTATCCAGTCACGTAAACTATCCTTCCCTAGTATGACAGGCATACGGTCGTGTATATCCTTTATAATGCCTGCTGCTTCTCTGGTGAGAATAGAAAACATAGGCACTTTCATATCTCCATGATCCTCATAACTATAAAGTCCTGCGATATAAGTTCTATCGGAGCCTTCGGTCTGTATGGCAAATTTGACTTTATTGGTATTTCGGTGCTCTATCATGCTGCGGCTGTCTTCCTCATATATCGGATATCCCCACTCATAATACCAAGAAGCAGGTATTACACATCTACGTCTATACCATGAATCTCTCCACATAGGTCTACTGTCAGCAGTCTCAACACGGCAGTTGGCAAGAGGTTTAGGGCTTGCATTATGTGTAAATCCCCATGCCATTGGAAATACAGCCATGTTCCCGTATTTATTAGGAGCAAGAACAGGTGCTATATCTGTCGGATACAAATCACCGGATATAAGTAAACCTTTTCCGAGCTTTATCGACATCTCCTGAGCTAACGGCATTTTTCTTATTTTTATGAGAATCTCAGCCATTTCTCTTGGCTCAATTCGTAAGGACATACACATGAAGAACACCTCCTATTACCGCAAATCAGAATATATGTTCTTGTTTGATTATATCATATGAATATAACTTTGTCAAGATAAAATGAGAATCGCCCAATTATGGGCGATTCTAATATATATCATTAATTTCACCTGATTATTTATTCACGCTACAATGTTAAGCGCATTATTCTTAATGCCCTCTATGGTTTGCAGAAGCGCGTTCCTTGTCTGAGGATCAAACATCTTGATGAAGCTGTATGGCTTATCAAATGGCGGTTTCATAAGTATTTTCACATCCTCAATATAGCCATTGTTCTCGATATGGTTAATGATCTTCAGGATAAACTCTATCTGCTTCTGGTTTAGCGAGCTGTCATTTATAAACGTTGAGAAAGCTGACATGGCACTATCATGGTCAAGCTTGGCTATTTTACGTACAAGCAGACCGAAAGGTGTATCTCCGTATTGGGAGGTACACAGCTATGTTGAAAACACCTGAATTGGCAATGCCGAGAACAAACAAGGTCACTACCGTATGCAATGGCAAACGTAAGGTCTGGATGGACTACGAAGAAGCAAAAGCCTATTTTCTTGAACTAATGATGACTACCGAGGGCGATGAACGGGATCGTGCAGAATGCGTTTACATTCAGCTCACGCACGGACTGTCTGAGTGTTCGGATGTGGACGAATAAGAAATAGAGCGAGTTGTCAAAACGGCAGATCGCTTTTTTCTCTTGTGACTTCATTTAACGAAAAGTATTATCAATGTCTTATTCAATTAATCCTGAATGTATTACTGCTTCATCTATTC
>AUXO012038433.1_pt1 | contig 12277 bp, 18 predicted proteins | sample 768731 | NCBI WGS metagenome assembly AUXO01 (sample SAMN02715735, study PRJNA202380) | gut metagenome | biome: sheep rumen | host: Ovis aries | place: New Zealand: Palmerston North | reverse complement strand
CTTACATTTATAGATGGTATTCCACAAAATCCAGTAGCTAAGCAAGTAAGAAAAACAAAAGAAACGGGAACTACCATATACTTTAAGCCCGATAAAAGTATTTTTCATATTGACGATGCTACGCCTGCTTTTGATATAGATAGAATAAAAGATGAGTTAGAGCTAACTAGTTATTTTATTCCTAATGTTAGTTTTATGCTAATTGATGGCACCAATGACAAGCGTTTTACTTATTTATCAAAAAATGGTTTAAAAGATTTTGCCGCGGCAAAAATTAATAATCCGTTGCATAAAAATTATATTTATGCCGCAAAACATTTTGATGGCGATATTGACATTGAGGTTTTCGCGCAATGGACATCTGGCCGCGAAAAGTGCTATGTTTTCTCTAATGGCGCTTTAAACAGCGGCGGCGGAACGCCAGTATCAGGAATGAAAACTGCCTTTACCCGCACAATTAATGATCAGTCAAAAGAGACATTTGATGGTGATATGATTCGTAAAGGGCTTGTGACAATTATTAATATTAAACACCCACATCCAGTATATCAAAACCAGGTAAAAGATAAAATCCAAAATCAAGAATTACGCGGTATGACACAAACTGCTTTTACCGAAGCTATTAAAGATTGGATTGTAAAAAATAAAGCTGACTTTGAACGTATTATTACGATGCTAGTAAAAGAGCAGAAAGCAGAACGTGCTGCCGATAAAGCGCGTGAAGCAGTGCTTAATTTTGAGAAAAAAGAATCTGAACAGAAAAAGCAAAAAATTACTTCATCTGATAAGTTTAAGGATTGCGAAAAGCATGGTCAGGACTCGATGCTCATTATCTGCGAAGGTAATTCTGCTCTTGGCGGCCTCATGCCCGCGCGCGATGTCAATAAAGAAGCACTATATGCTGTGCGCGGAAAGGTCAAGAATCTATTAAAGCACCCGCTTGATGAATGTCTTGAAAATCAAGAAGTATCTGATATTATTATGGCACTTGGGTGTGGGATTCAAGAGAAGTATAATAGTAAGAAATTAAATTATGGCAAAGTCGCAATCGCAACAGATGCTGATGTTGATGGATATTCTATCATGTGCCTTATCGCAACTATGTTCTATGTGCTAATGCCTAATTTTATTATGGAAGGTCGTCTATGTTGGCTTCGCGCTCCATTATATCGCTTTACTCAAGGCGATAAGCGATTATTTGCCTATACTGACGAAGAAGCAATAAAACTTCATCAGCAATATCCTAATTGGGATCAAGGCTACAATAAAGGCCTCGGTGAGATGACTGCCGCGGATATGGAAAATTCTATGATGCATCCCACCAATAGAAGACTAGAAGTTCTTACTATAAAAGATGTAGAACTTGCGACTGAAAGTATTCAAATGCTTATGGGACCAGAAGTTGAAGGTAGAAGAGATTTCTTATTTGAGAATGTCGATTTTAGTGTTATAAATAGGTGATATATGAAACTTATAATTTTAAAAATTACAGAGCCGCATGGCTGGGTAATCGCTGACACCATTTGCGAAAAATATCCTTCACTTATAAAAGTTAATTATAGTGATGAAATATTTATTAACTCATTAGCGGTTCCACAAACCACTTCATTAGAAGAGTTGAGTAAAGCTATAACATATTGGTTTACTATAAGATTTAAAGAAAGTAAACACTTATTAATCTTAACTAATAAAACAGAAGAAGAAAATATTAAGTTAATTGAAACGTTAAAGCATATTAACTTAGATAATTATTGCGTATTAATTTGCAATGATTTTATGAAAAAATATTTTGACACCAATTGACTTATTTCAAATTTATGATATAATAAATATAGAAAATATGAAAGGAACAGAATTATGGAATATTTTACTTCTTTTGAAGATATATCAAATAAATATCCAATTAATGATATTGTAGATATACAATTAACTAATTGTTCACGACAAATATATAGAGAAGTTACGAATGATTATTATTATTCTCATGATAAAGAAGTTAAAATTACTAGATGTATTAAATATGAATATGACGGGAAATTTTGGTATCCAAAGTTTAAAACGGAATATATTTTTCAATATGAAAAATGTTAATTTTAATATTTTAAATAGGTGAAATATGGATAAGAAAGAATTGATCGCGGCTATAAATAAAGTTATTCTTAGTTCAACAGCTAATGGCGGCGATTCTGGTGGCCCTTATATGACGGAGCAGGAATGGGCGCAAGAAAGCATAGAAAAACTATTATATGTATTAAATTTAAATAATAACTATCATGTTGAGTTAGTAAGAAATTTAAAATATGGTCGTGTAACTTGGATAGATCCAATTCCACAAATAGTTGACAATAATGAAAATTCTATAATATAATAAATTGAATAAATGAAGAAAGAGAGAAATAAATACTATGTCTCATTATTCCTATCATCAATATTACAATCGCGTATCTGTATTAAAGAGAGATTTTGATAAAGAATATCAGCAGTTGATTGATAAGTATGGCAAAGAAAATATAGAACTAGAAAGAGAACTTACCTTTGCATATTGGTATAGGTGTTGGGTAAATGAAGCTGATGGTGAATGGACTTTTGATCCTTTAATTAACGAATATGTATATGTTTCTGATGAAAGGGAAGATGAATTTGATTACTAAGGATTTTATTAAAAATTATTGCCAGACGAATAATATTCATCAGATAAAATGTAAGACCTTTATATGACAATAGATACATGGAATATTGATTATATGCTTGATGACAATAATCAAGCTACAATGGACGCTTTTCATGTCGGAAGTTATATGGAATTATTTGAATATAAATTTCCCCGATTATAAAAAGAAATGGGTATTTATTAATGAAGATTTTGAATAAGTAATAAAAATACTGATTTTAATATTTTGAATAGGTGATAATATGAATTTTAAATCAAAAGGCGAAGAAAAATTTTATAATTTATTAATACATTATTTACCTTCTAACGAAGATTTAAAAATAATCTATGAATTCCCACTTGCAAAAATAGGTTGCTTACGTAATTTACGCACCGATTTTATGATAACAAACAAGTGGGGACAGCCATTATGTGCTTTTGAAATAGATGGAGAACAACATTATAATGACGAGCAAATTCAAGAACGAGATGAATATAAGAATCATTTTCTTGATCAAAATCTAATTAAATATTATCATATACCATGGATTAATGGGCATTTTCGTTTCCAAGACAATATAGAACTTATTAATATGGCAACAATTAATATGGAATATGAAGAATGGTATTATGAAGAAGAAATTATTCCAAATATTTTATACGATTTATGGGATGAAAGTAAAGACCCTTTACCATCATTAGAAGAAAGAAAAAAACAAGAGGAATTGAAACGGAAAATGTTCACTGCCTATTTCCGTGAACGATTTAATGTTGACAATAATAAAAATTCATGATATAATTATTATATAATAAAAGAAAGGATATAACAAAATGACACAGCACGAATTACTTAGAATGCGAGAAGAACAGCATAAAATTAAAAATCTTATTAGTGAAAAAGATGATGTTAATGCAAAAATTGCGTCGGATATTTGTATTAAATTACTTTCTGAAAAATATCCTACTCATACTTTTTGCCTTAAAAAAGTTTTAACCATTCCCGATATTCGTGCGTATGCTAAGGTAGAAATAAATAATGAATGGGACGATAGAAAACTAATTCCTGATGGCGGAGTAATTTGGATGGATAATAAATACCCTATTTTAATTACAGAAATGAAACATCAAGGAACGAATACCGAAAGAGTTGCTGAAGGAAAGAAAAGACAGGCAACAGGAAACGCTATTGAAAGATACGGTAAGAATCTAATTGGTTTTCATGCTCTATATCAAAATGATGACATTCTTCCAGTTGTTGCATTTTGTCATGGCTGCGATTTTGCGGATGATGAAAAAACAGTGTTAATGAAGTTATATACACTTAATGGATTTAATAAAACTAATGTTGTTTATACAAATCCGACTAAACAAAGAATTAAGCCATCTTCTATCATGCACAAAGTTGAGGCATGGCAGCTTGATGAAATGATTCCAATTATGATGACAATTGCGGAATCTGCAATTAATTATTACAATAGGTGATATAAATGTTTTTAGATGAACAAATAATAACATATTTAGGAAATAAAAGAAAACTTCTTAATTTAATTATTGGCGCGGCAGACCCAAAAAATAAAACATGCCTAGATTTATTTTCTGGCTCTGGTATTGTTGCAAGAGCTTTTAAAGAAGCGGACTGTCAAAAAATTATTGCTAATGATTTAGAAGAATATAGTAAAATAATTAATACTTGTTATTTAACAAATACTAAAGATTTTCCAGAAGAAGAATATTTATATTATTATAATTTAATTATAAATACTCCTAAAATAGAAGGATTTATCACAGAACTATATGCTCCAAAAGAAAGCAATAATATTTAGAAAAATGAACGATGCTTTTATACACATGAAAATGCTGTTATTTTAGATAGTTATTTATCTGTTATTCATACTCAATGTCCAGAATATTTAAAGCCATTTTTCCTTGCTCCTTTAATGTCTGAAGCATCTATTCATGTAAATACTTCTGGTGTATTTAAGGGTTTTTATAAAAATACTTCTGGAATTGGACAATGGGGCGGGCAAGGGAAAAATGCTTTGAGCCGTATTTGTGGTACAATTGAATTAAAAAAGCCTATTTTTAGTTCTAAAGAATGTGAAAAAGAGATATTGACTTTAGATACTACTAAAATAACAGATGATATTATATGTGATATTGCATATTTAGATCCACCATATAATCAGCATCCATATGGTAGCAATTATTTTATGCTCAATTTAATTGCTACTTATAAAAAGCCAGAAAAAATAAGTGCAGTTAGCGGCATTCCAACCGATTGGAATAGAAGTGATTTTAATAAAAAAGCTATCGCCGCAAAAGCATTAGAAAAAACATTACAGCATATTAAAGCTAATGAATATATTATTTCTTATAATAATGAAGGTTTTATTTCATATGATGAAATGATAGATATTTTATCTAAATACGGTGAAGTGGGCGTTATAACTGAAGATTATCCTACATTTAGAGGGTGCAGAAATTTAAATAATAGAGCGCTACATACAAAAGAATATTTATTTTGTGTGAAAAATAATTGACTTTTAATAAAACTTATGTTATAATATAATAAACAAAGAAAAGGAAGTGAACCCATTGGTTAAAGAAGTAGACTTCCAAAAAACTACTGAAAGCGCATTCCTAGCCTATGCTGCATCCGTAGCCCAAGAACGAGCTATCCCCGATGTACGCGACATGCTTAAAATTGGTTTGCGGCAAGGGTTGTATGCGCAGTATAGTAATAAACTAACTTATAAAGATAAGTATCAGAAAGCGCAGAAATCCGTAGCCGCCGCAATGAGTCAGTCATATGTTCATGGCGATGCTGCAATGTATGACACATTCATTCGCGCCGCTCGTCCTTGGTCTTATCGTTATCCTCTTGAAGCGGTTCAAGGTAACTATGGCAATCCTACATCTCCTGACAGTCATGCTGCGGCACGTTATGTAGAGATGAAGGCGGCTGAAGTTAGCAATATATTATTTGATGGATTAAAGAAGAACGCAATTGGAGATCAGTATTATAACAACTATGATGATACCGAGCTTATTCCTTCTGTATTTCCATCCATTGGTTTCTGGAATATCGTGAATGGATGTTCTGGTATTGCGGTTGCATTAGCTACTAGTGTGCCAACATTTAATCTAAAAGAAGTTAATAATGCCCTTATTACTCTTATTAGAAATCCAGAAGCAACATTTGATGAGATTTATTGCGCACCAGATTTCCCGTGCGGCGGTACTATTACAAACTCTGCTGCAGTTAAGGAATCATTACGTGTGGGAAAAGGCGAGTCAATTCGCATTCGTGCTAACTTGGAATATGTGCCTGAGCAGAATATGATTAAAGCTACACAGCTGCCATATAGCGTATTTACTAATACAATTATTGACCAGCTTGCAGAACTTACCGCTGAACATCCAGAATATGGTATTGAACGCGTAGTAGACCATACTAAAAAGGAAGCGGATATTCGGATTTATCTTTCTAAAGGTGTCAATGCTAACCGTATGATTGAGAAACTTTATAAAGATACATCGCTTGAGAATTGGTTTTCAATTAATATGGTACTACTTGACCAAGGACGATTCCCTAAGGTCTTTGGATGGCGGGCGGCTTGCGATGCGTATATTGCGCATATTAGACAGTGTAAACGTAATATCATTCAATATGATTTGGATAAAGCACTGGCGCGAAAGAATATTGTAGAAGGTTTAATTAAAGCATATTCAATTATTGATGAAGTTGTTGCATTAATTCGGGCTTCTGCGAATCCAACCGAGGCCGCGAACAAATTAGTTACTACCTATGAGTTTAATCTTGAACAGGCAAAAGCAATTCTAGCTATGAAGCTTTCATCGCTTACAAAGCTAGATATTGTAAAATTGACAGATGAGCTGGCGCAACTTGTACAAGATATAGAGCGGTTTCAACACTTATTAAATACCCCCCACGATTTAGATGAAGAATTAATTAAAATCTTACAGGAAGTCGCTAATAAGTATGGGGATGCGCGACGTACTGTTATTACAAATCTGATTAGTACTGATGAAGTAGTAGAGTTACCGCCCGAAGAAGATGTCGGTATTATGCTTTTTGATAACGATATGATTCGTGTTGTACAAAAGGATAATCTACAAGGTGCTGGGCGTGGGAAAAAGGGTATAAACATTAAGCCGCCAAAAAATGCGAATCTAATTAATACATTATATACTACTAATCATGGTAGTGTAGCTGCTTTTACTGATTGCGGCCGAATGTATCAATTTAATATTAGTGATCTAGACTTAGGAAAAGATTATTCAATTTATACATTATTTACACCGCAAGAAAATGAAAAAGTTAAGTTATTAATTGACTCTACTTCGTTTAATGCCTATCGCTCTATTATTACTATAAGTCATAATGGCTATATTAAAAAGAGTAATGTTGTTGATTATAATATTCGCGCAAAACGTGGTATTGCCGCGGTGAAACTAGATGACGGCGATAAACTTGTCGGTGTATATTTATCTAATAATGACAACGATAAAGTTTTCATTACTAGCAATAGCGGCAATTACAATTTTTATTCTTTGGATAATATTGCAGCGACTGGACGAGTTACTAAAGGTGTAAAAGCTATTAAATTAGATGAAGACGGTTATATCCAATCTGCTACACTAATTAAGAATGATTTAACTTACCGTGGACTTTTAACAATTACCACTTCTGGACGTGGAAAGATCACTAAAATTGAGGACTTCAATGAAACTTCTCGCGGAGTACGTGGGCCTCAAGTTATGAATCTTAAAGATGAAATGCTAGCGGTAATTTATGGAGTGCTTGATTCACAAGAAAAGCTCTTTATTAGCGCTAATAATAAAGCAGTATTGCTTGATATTAACTCTATTCCAGTACAGAATCGGATGACTACAGGTGTTCGTATTATAGACGCGCGAGATTCTAATACCACAATTGAAGTTATGTGAGGTTAATATGAATAAAGATTATCTAAAATTATTTCAGGAGCTAACATCAACAGTTAGTGTTTTAGCTGAACAAGTCATGGATTACAATGAAAAGCATGACGATAATAACGGTGTAAAAAATGCAGAAGTATTACATACTGATTTTAATGTGCTGCATGATAAGCTGATGTCCGAAGCCGCTCTCACCAAAGATGATTATATTAAGCTTCTTACTGGTACTTATATTGTTGTAAACAATATTCAAAACCAGATTGCATCGCGGCAAAAAGCAGTTCATAATTATACCGTTGATGTCATGGCAAAGTTACAGCGTATTATGAATGAGGCGACTTCTGATGAAGAAGCGGCGTCTCTCGCAGAAGAATTGTTTAATACTTGACTTTTCATAAAAATATGCTATAATATAATTGTCAAAAGGGAAGAGCTTCAAAGAAAATTACAAATAATTGAAGCAGATAAATATTTGACAAAGATAAAAATATATGATATAATTAATACATAAGATAGGGAACAAAGAATTAGCTACTCTTTGAGATAATGTCACTCCGAAGGCAAGCTATCCTATAATTACAATCTGCGGAGGGATTAGTATGGGATATATTTATAAAATTGTGAATGATGTAAATGATAAAATTTACATTGGATAGACACGAAATGATATTAAATATAGATGGCAACACCATCTATGGAAAGGGCATCATCCAGAAAAATTAGACACTGATTATCCGCTTTATCGTTCAATGCGAAAATATGGATTTGAACATTTCCATATAGAAATGGTAGAAAAAACTGAGAATGATAATTTAAATGAGCGTGAAAAGTATTGGATACAGTATTTTGATTGTATCGCTCCAAAAGGATATAATTGTTCTCTTGGTGGAGATGGGGTAGAAAAATTTAACTCAAATGAAATCTTAGCATTCTTTAATTCTACTGGTAAGAAGAATGCTTCTGAAACGGCACGACAATTTGGGTGCTCACTTTAGACAGTATTGAAAATTTTAGAAGCTAATGATTTATCTGGCCAAGGAAAATATCAACCAGTTTATCAAATTAATAAAAATACTGGTGAAATTATTGAAGAATTTGCTTCTTTAAAAGAAGCCCAAGAAATAACACATATTAGTAGAACTCAATTATGGAGTGCTGTTAATGGTGAAGCAAAGACTGCTGGTGGATATATCTGGTGTAAAATCTAGGATTATGATAATTTCAATATAAACAATTATATTGATAATAAAAATCTAGCTATCTACTGTGTTGAAGAAAATAAATCTTTTCCAACAATATAGGCGGCAGTAGAATGGTTAAAAGACACTGGTAAGGCAAAAAACGCATATAGTTCTAATATTAGTAAAGTGCGTGATATGCCGAACCGAACCGCTTATAAATATCATTGGTTAAGCATTTGACAAAAATAAAAAACTTTGATATAATAAATATATAAAGAGGAAAAGGAGAAAAACCTTGCCGCTTATAAATATTATAATAAATAACAAAAAGGAGAATGATTCATTATGACGACAAATTCAGAGTTAGTATTAAATTTTTTGAAGAAGAACTATGGCAATGGTAAGGATTATAGCAAGGCTGATATTGCTAATGCTCTAGGGATTACTATTCCCGCTGTAACTGGTTCTATGAATGCCCTAGTGAAGAAGGGCTACGCCTCCAACACCCGTGAGGAAGTTGTTGAGGATGCTCCTGCGACTGAGACTCGCAAGGCTAAGACCCATGTAGTAAAGTATCATGCTCTTACTGAGGCTGGCCTAACTTATGATCCTGTTGCTGAGGAAGCTGAGAAGGCCGCTGCGAAGGAGGCCGCTAAGGCTGAGCGCGCTGCTGCTCGTGCCGCTGCGAAGGCCGCTAAGGCGAATGCCTAATTAAGTAATAATTAGGCGATTTCTCGTGAAATCGCCTATTTTATTTTTTGACTTTATTTAAAAATTATGATATAATATAGAAAAGAAAAAAGAAATTGAGGTAAAAAATTATGAAGAGTATTAAAGAGCAAGCACTAAATAAAGTTAATATTGTTGGTAAGCTTCTAGATGTAACATTCCGTACTGGCACGATGAAGGATGGTCGCCCCTATGAGAGCGCAAACCTTACTATTCGTGTTACTTAGGAAGTTGGCGGCCAGAAGGAAACTAGTGAGATTCCTGTAAGTATGTTTGCCGCGAAGTTTACAAGTAAGAATCTTCCCAATCCTTCTTATGAGCAGATTCAAGAGCTAAAGAACATGAAGACTGCCCAGAACGTTGGTATTGATGAGGCCGATACGGTTCGTGTTGGTGGAGCAACACTTCAGGAGAATAGTTATGTTGCGCGTTCTGGACAGATTGTTAAGACGTGGCGTATTAACGCATCTTTTATCGGCAAGGTAAAGGCGTCTGATGTAGCTAGTTTCAATGAGGAAATCTTTATCATGGATATTCATGATGAGACCGATAGCAACGAAGAGCCAACTGGGCGTCTTATTCTTCGCGCTGGTATTGTACAGTATAACGGCAAGCTTGATGTTCTTGACTTTGTAGTAGAGGGTCCGGCTCAGGTCGATTTCATTAGTCGTAACTGGGAAGCTAATAAGACTATCAATGCAAGGGGTCGCATTCGTGTAACTTCAAAGGAAGCTCATACTTCTGGTAACAAAAGTAGTTGGGGTGAGGATATTCCTGATACGACTACCGTATATACCCGCGAGCTAATTATTACCACTGGCGATGATGATCCTCATGAAGATGAGTTTGCTTATGATCCGGCTGATATTAAGAAGGCATTTAATGTGCGTCAGGCGATGATTGAACAGATGCGCGTTGACGCAACAAAGACTGCGCCGAAGGCTGAGAAGACCTCGGCAAAATATGACTGGGATTAATTTCCCAGTTATATTTTTAAAGAGGTGATTTGAATGGATTTAGATATTTTTAACCTATAGCCTTCTAAAATCTCGCGTGATTTAAAAGGAAAGTATATTCTGATTTATGGAGAACCTAAGACTGGCAAATCAACTTTTGGCAGTCAACTTCCACGAGGATTGTTCCTAAACTTTGAGCAAGGCACAAATGCTCTAGCCGGTATTAGAGGTGTCCCTATTCTACGTTGGTCCGATTTTAAAAAGATACTTTCGTAGCTACGGAAGCCGCAAGCGCGAGAAATGTACGATACAATTATTGTTGATACTGCCTCTATTGCCTGGCAGCTTTGCGAGAAATACATTTGTCAACGTGAAGGCGTAGAATCCATTCGTGAGATTCCTTGGGGCCAGGGCTGGGGCATGCTAAGAAATGAGTTCTCTGAATGCTGGCGTGAAATTACATTGTTAGGCTTTGGTATTCTATTTATTGCACACGCTAAGGAAAAGCCAACTGAAATGCGCGATGAGGATGGTAATGCAATTACCGCAGTGGCTCCTGACCTTCCAAATCAATGTTATACAATTATTAATTCTTTGGTAGATATTATTGGATATTTACAAGTGCAAATGAATAGTAATGGTACATCTGAACGTTATCTTTATACACGTTCTACACCAACTATTTTTGCTGGTAGCCGCTATCAATATTTAGCTCCTAAGATTAGTTTTGGATATAACGAATTAGTAAAGGCAATTGGTGATGCCATTGATATGGCAGTTGAGCGTGATGGCGCAGAAGTAACTGACCATACTGAATTTATACAGGTTAAAGATCGTCCATTTAATGAGATTCAAGAAGAAGCTAGGAGCATTTGGATTGGTTATCTTGACGCCGCGAAAACTGAGGAAGAGAAAGATCAGCGGCTTCACATCATGAAAGATATTGTACGTAAAGTTTTTGGTAGCGAAGACTTTAAATTGAGTCAAGCTGTACCATCTCAATCCGATTTGCTTGAATTGTTTATTACTGAAATGAAAGAATTAAACTGAATTAAAAAGCCCTATGGGCTTTTTAATTTGACTTTTTCCAAAAATTATGCTATAATATTTATATAAAGTATAAGGATGTGAAATAATGGCTGAAAGAACAACACGAAAGTGTTATGGTTGTAAACAAATCTTTCGTAGGGAAGAACTTGTTGATTATGCGTCACCAAATGCTCAGATTCTTCATAGCTATTGTCCAACTTGTTTGCGCGAAAAGCAAGCACGCGATAATTTTTCTGCAAAAGTATGTTCAATTTTTCAACTAAAATCTCCTGGGCCACGTATATGGACAGAACGACAGCGTTTAATGGACAAGTATGGATATACTGATGAGACAATTATTAATTGTTTAGATTATATTTACAACGTTGAACATAAGGCAAAGTTGGCCGATTCGTTATGTCTAATCAATCCAACAACTGTGGCTCGGATGCAAGCATATCAAGCAAAACAAGCCTATAATAGCGAAAAAATTATTAGCGCAATGCGCGAGAAGCTTCAAACATATGTGGTTAAGCCGCGTGAAGCTAAAACTTCACAAATAGAGTATCTTAATCCTGATGATTTCTTAAATGAAGATTGAGTGGTGATTATCTTATGACTCTTTCTGACAAAGCTGGTTATAAACAAATTATAGGCAGCTTAATGATTAATCCGCAGTTGTTATTGGAATATTCTGATATTACACCTGCGGATTTTGATGTAAAAACAGCTCAAATTTGTTTTACAATAATTTATAATTTATATAAAAA
>AUXO015142481.1_pt1 | contig 12278 bp, 11 predicted proteins | sample 768731 | NCBI WGS metagenome assembly AUXO01 (sample SAMN02715735, study PRJNA202380) | gut metagenome | biome: sheep rumen | host: Ovis aries | place: New Zealand: Palmerston North | reverse complement strand
CCTGCCCGCCGGTGCCGAGATCTCCCAGCAGCTGATCTTTGACGCCATGAAGCCCTATCTGCTTCAGGTCATTGAAACGATCCGCGAACTGATTGAAAAGGTTCCGCCGGAAATGATGCGGGACATCTTAAACAACGGTATTTATTTCACCGGCGGCTCCACCCTGATCGCAGGTCTGGACAAGGTCATGAGCTCGGCCCTTCAGGTTAAGGTCATGATGTCCGCCAAACCCATGGAAAGTACGGTCCGGGGCCTGACCACCATCATGGACAATCCCTCGGAATACAAGAATATGATTTTTTCTTTAGGCAGCAGAGCCTTTGAATAGAGGTGACACTTTGAAACACAATAAGAGAAAACAGATCAGGCCCAAATACATCCTGGTCCTGCTGGCGGCCCTCTGCATTCTCGGCATCGCCCTGAACATCTTCAAAGGGGTGACCGGCAGCGCCGGCAGCAGCATCGTCAATTCTCTTTTTGCGCCCATGCAGAGAGGCATAGACAGTCTGGGCCGGGCAGCCTCGGACTTTTCCGGCAGCCGCAGGGACCGTCAGGCCCTGGAATCGGAGCTTGCCCAGTATCAGGATGAAAATGATATCCTCAAAAGCCGCCTTTCTGTCATGGAGAATAACCAGAAGGATTATGAGGACATCTTATCTCTTCTGGACCTGGAGGCCAAATATCCCAACTATGAAATGACAGGCGCCCGCATCATCGCCAAGGATCCCGGCAGCTGGTACAGTACCTTTACCATCAACAAGGGAAGTCTGGACGGCATCGCCGTGGATATGAATGTGATCGCGGATGACGGTCTGGTCGGTATCGTTACCAAGGTATCGCCCAATTCTGCCATCGTCCGCAGCATCATCGATGATTCCAGCAATGTCAGCGGCATGATCTCCAAAAACTACGATATCTGCATTGTTTCCGGTGATCTGACCCAGATCGATTCGGCCCAGCTTACCGTGGATATGATCTCCGCGGATTCCACTGTGGTCAGCGGCGACGAGGTCGTCACCTCCTATATCAGTGACAAATATCTGCCGGGTATCAGGATCGGCTACATCACGGAGGTGCAGCCGGATGATTCAGGTATGTCCATCCACGGGAAACTGACGCCTGTGGCGGACTTCCAGCATCTCTCAACGGTTCTGGTCATCCGCCAGCTGAAGTCTGATCTCACGGCCCAGTATGACCTGGAAGATGAGTCAGCGGCGCAGGAATAGGAGAGGACCGGTATGAAGAAACTGATCATCTATGCTGTTTCTGTCCTTATCTGTTTTCTCCTGCAGTGTTCATTTTTTGATTATTTTACCATGGCGGATGTGGTGCCCAATCTTCTGATCATCATGACTGCGAGCATCGCCATCCTGGAAGGCCCCGCGGCCGGCTGCATCGCAGGCTTTGCCTGCGGCCTTCTGCTGGACCTGACCTTCGGATCTGTTCTGGGCCTTTATGGTCTGGGCTATCTTCTGACCGGTTTTCTTACCGGTTATACCAACCGGCTTTTTTACAAGGAAGATATCGCTCTGCCCCTCGTGACCATCGCAGCGGCAGACATTCTGGTCAATCTTTATACTTTTGTGATCGGCTTCCTGATCAGAGGAAGACTGTCACTATGGTTTTATTTCCGCAGGATCATCCTGCCGGAGGCTGCCTACACATTGATCGCAGCCTTATTCATATACCGCCTGTGCCTTTTTATCTGGCGGCGTATGCAGCATAAAGGGAGTGGCAACTTTATTGTTTAGAAATATACTTGAATCTGCTTTGGGTCTCATCAGGTCGCGCACCTTTTTCCTGGGTGTCCTTTTTATGATATTCATGGGGATCCTCCTGCACCGCCTGTATGTGCTCCAGATCGTGAATGGTGAGGACTATCTGAATACCTTTACCTACCGTATTCAGAAGGACACCGAGATCCAGAGTCCCCGCGGCAATATCTATGACTGCAACGGTGTGCCTCTGGCCTATAATAAAATGTCCTATACCATCACCATCGAGGACAGTACCCTTCTGACGGATAATCAGACAAAGAATACCATGATCGACAAGCTGATCACCTATATCGAGGAGACCGGCAACACGCTGATCAACACGATCCCCATCGCCGCAGGTGATGACGGACGCATGGTTTTCACAGCCGGGGAAAATACCATCCTGCGTTTCAAAAAGGATGTTTACAGCACCGAGAATCTGACAGATGAAATGCTCAGTGCCGATGCCCAGGCCGTCTATGAATATATGCGCGGCAGCCGCCTTTTCAATCTGAATGAGAGCTATTCCGATGAAAGAGCCCTGAAGATCCTGGCTGTCCGTTTTGACCTCTATATGAAGCGTTACGAGAAATATCTCTCTGTCCAGGTGGCCGCGGATGTCAATGACAAGCTGGTGGCCGCTGTCAAGGAGAACACGGATGTCCTTCCCGGCGTGACGGTGGAAGAGGATTACACCCGGGTTTACTCAGACAGCAAATATTTCTCCAACATCACCGGTTATATCGGCTCCATCTCCGAAGATGAACTGGCCGCCAAACAGGAGGCCGGGGATGAGAATTATTCCAATAATGATATGATCGGCAAAACCGGTATCGAGTCCTTTTATGAGTCCGAGCTGAAGGGAACCAAGGGGTCCCAGACCCTTTATGTCAACAGTCTCGGCAGTGTCCTGGGCTCATCGGATGTCGTGAATCCCATTCCGGGCAATGACATCCACCTGACCATTGATGCCGATCTGCAGAAAAAGGCTTATGATATGCTGGAAGAGAGGATCGCAGGCATCCTTCTGGCCTATATGACGGATGAAGTGGATCCGGATTATAATGAGGATATGCTGATCCCCATCAAGGATTATTACTTCGCCCTGATCGATAATAATACCATCAGTCTGTCCCATCTGCAGTCCGAAACGGCCACGCAGGCGGAGAAGGCCTTCTGGCAGTATTATCTGGATTACCAGCAGAATATCATCTCGGCCCTGCCCGGTCAGATGAAGACCAGACGGTCTTCCTTAAATGATGAATATTACAGCTATATCAGCCTGATCTACAGTTTCCTCAGGAATGAGGGTGTCCTGAATACGGAGGCCATCGCGTCCGGAGACAGTGTCATCACTTCCTGGACGAATCAGGAGATCAGCTTTGAAACTCTGCTCAGATATTATATCGTCGGCGATCATGTCAATCTGTCCCTGCTGGGAATGGAGAATGCCTACCTTGACGCTGATGAGATCTACGCGGCCATTCTTGACTATATCGGTCTGCATATCAGCAGTGATACGGACTTTATCAAAAAGGCCTACTACTATATGCTGGACAGCAATTATATCAACGGCCGTGATATATGTCAGCTGCTTTACGAGCAGGATGTCCTGGAGAAGGATGAAGACTACAATGCCCTGATGTCAGGCAGTCTTTCTCCCTATAACTTCATGTACAAAAAGATCTTCTATATGGAGATCACGCCGGATATGCTGGCCCTGGATCCCTGTTCAGGTTCCTTTATCCTGACAGATGTCCATACGGGTGAGGTCAAGGCCCTGGTTTCCTACCCGGGTTATGACGCGAACCGGGTCAATGATGCCGCCTATTTTGCCTCTCTGGTCAACAATGGGGCGTCGCCCTTCTATAACCGTGTCACCCAGCAGACCATGGCTCCCGGTTCCACTTATAAGCCGCTGGTCGCCATTGCGGCCCTGGAAGAGGGTGTGATCGACGAGAACTATTATATCTACGATAACGTGGAATTCTCTCTGGTCGAGCCCCATGCCTACTGCTGGAACAAGGGTGGTCACGGAAGTGTCAACGTCGTCTCTGCCATCGAGTATTCCTGCAACTACTTTTTCTATGATGTAGGTTATCTGATGGGTCTGGTTGAGGGTGAAGGCCTGAATAATGCCAAGGGCCTGGCCACCCTGAAGAAATACGCAGAGCAGTTTGGCTTTAATGAGGTGACCGGTCTGGAACTGAATGAAGGCGAACCGCATATCTCCGACGAGAGCTGTGTCCGTTCCGCCATCGGTCAGGGCACCAACAACTTTACGGCAGCTGAGATCAACCGTTATACCACGGCCCTGGCCAATTCCGGCAGTCTTTACAATCTGACGATCGTCGGCAGTATCACCGGTCAGAATGACACTGTGATCATGGAGCATGAGCCGGAGCTTGTCAGACAGATCGATGTTTCCCAGAAGACCTGGGACCTGGTCCATCAGGGCATGTATCTGGTCTGCAACGAGTCTTCCTACTATGATAAAATGGGTGGTCTGGACGTGACCCTGGCAGGTAAATCCGGTACCGCTCAGGAATCGGAGCTGAGGCCGCCTCACGCCCTTTTCACAGGCTATGCGCCTTATGAGTCTCCCGAGGTGAGCGCCACCATCGTCATTCCCAATGGCTACGGTTCCTCCAAGGTTCTGGATCTTTACGCGGATATCATGTGTTACTACTTCAATGTCCCCACCAAGAGCCAGAGCAGCCAGCCCGCTGATGATGAAGAAGAACCTGTCCAGGAAAATGTCAGGTGCGCCAATGTGCCCGATATCAGCATGGGCAATACAGACTAAGAAAGAGGAGGCACAGATTGGATTTCAGATTTCCCTTCAGACGATACCATACATCTCTGTATAATCCCAGAATGTACAATTATCGTCTGCTGATCTATGTGATGATCCTCGGTATCCTCGGCATCATGGTCATCAACAGCGCGGCCGACGGATACGCCCGGAAACAGCTGATCGGTTTCGTCGGCGGATGCATCATTATGATTTTTTTCTCCTTAATTGACTATAATTATATTGCAAAATTCGACTGGTTTTTGTACACTATGAATATAGTGATACTTATTGCAGTTAAGTTTTTTGGCATAAATGTGAATGGCGCCACCAGATGGTTCAGGCTGGGAAGCTTTGGTACACTGCAGCCCTCCGAGCTGAGCAAGGTCATTGTCCTGATCGTTTTCTCACACTTTATCAACGAGCATAAGGACAAGATCAACTCGCCCGGGACCATCATCCGCACCTTTTTCCTGTATATCATTCCCATGGGTCTGATCTACATCGAGCCGGATATGTCCACAACTCTGGTGTTTGCCTTCCTTTTCTGCGTGCTCATGTTTTCAGCCGGTCTGAGCTGGAAGATCATCGGCGGTATCCTGGGCGTCCTGCTTCCCGCGGGCGGCCTGCTGATCTGGTATATCCAGCAGCCGGGACAGATCCTTCTCAAATCCTATCAGCTGGACCGTATCATGAGCTTTCTGCATCCGTCAGATTATCTGTTGACCACATATAATCAGCAGTATAATTCGATCATGGCGATCGGTTCGGGCATGCTGACCGGCAAAGGCCTGAACAATAATACGATCACATCCGTAAAAGGCGGCAACTTTATCTCAGAACCTCAGACAGACTTTATTTTTGCCATCGTCGGAGAGGAGCTGGGCTTTATCGGCTGCTGTATCGTGATCGGTCTGATCATACTGATCATCATTGAATGTCTTCAGATCGCCAAGGATGCCCGTGACATGACCGGACGGCTGATCGCCTGCGGCGTTTCCGGCATCATTGCATTCCAGACCTTCGTCAATATCGGTGTTGCGACAGGGATCCTTCCCAACACGGGACTTCCGCTTCCCTTTGTCAGTTATGGTCTGAGTTCACTGCTGAGTAACTGTCTATGCATTGGCCTTGTTCTTAATGTAGGTCTTCAGCGAAACAGGAGGTAAAAAAATGAATATCGGTCTTGTAGCGCATGATACCAAAAAAATGCTGATGCAGAATTTCTGTATCGCCTACCGTGGCATCCTGGCAAAAAACGAACTGTACGCCACCGGCACCACCGGACGCCTGATCGAGGAAGTCACGAATCTGAATATACATAAATTCCTGGCGGGCCATCTTGGCGGAGAGCAGCAGCTGGGCTCCCAGATCGAGCACAATAATATCGATCTGATGATCTTCTTAAGGGATCCCTATACACCCAAGCGGCATGAACCCAATGCCCATGCGATCGTCAGTCTCTGTGACGCCCACAATATCCCGATCGCGACCAATCTGGCCACAGCGGAGCTTCTGATCAAAGCCCTGGACCGCGGCGATCTGGAATGGCGTGAATTTTATAAATGATCCAATGGAGTTTCATATGAAAAAAATCATTTTGTCGGTCTGTCTGATGCTGACTCTGCTATGCGGCTGTCAGCGTCAGACAGACTATTTAAAACCTTATAACATTGTCAGTACGGACCGGAATGCAGCCGCTGCCTCGGTCCTGCCGGCAGATACTTTCGAGCGCTTCGCCCAGGAGCTGGGCATCGTCTCCATGGATGAGAGCAGCAGCGGCCTTGGCGCGGATGCCATGTCCGGCGTGGATGCCAGCGAGATTTTCCTGACCGGCACCACAGATGCCCAGGTCATCGCCGCGCATCACATCTATGACCAGATGCCTCCGGCCAGCATCACCAAGATCCTGACGGCCCTGACGGCTCTCCGGTCAGGCATTGATTTCGATACGGAATTCACCCTGACGGATGATGTGGTCATCGACATTTACGACGCGCAGGTCTGCGGTTATGTGCCGGGAGATGTGGTTTCCCTTCGAACTCTCTTTTACTCCATGCTGATCTACTCAGGCAATGACGCGGCCAATGCCGTGGCTTCCGCAGTCAGCGGCGGGGATATGGCGGCCTTCTGTGAAGAGATGAACCGGATTGCCTCGGAGCTGGGTGCCACCCATACACATTTTGTGACCCCCAACGGGCTGGATGATCCGGATCACTATACCACAGCCTATGACCTTTACCTGATCTTCAATGAGTGTCTGAAGTATGATGAATTCAGGGATGCCATCGCCCAGTCCGGCTACACCGGCACCTATACACACAATGGCGAAACGGTCAGCAAGACCTGGGATTCCACCAATTATTACCTGCTGGGCAAACGCACGCCCCCTGAAGGCGTGATCGTCGTGGGCGGCAAAACCGGAACCACCGACAAGGCCGGCCTCTGCCTGATTCTCTATGTGGAAGACAGTGCCGGGAAGGGGTATATTTCTGTACTTCTGGGCTGTCCGGACAAAGACACCCTTTACGAGAGTATGTCAAATTTATTAGCAAATATTGGGAATTAAGCATTGTCTTTTCGTCTTAATTATACTATAATGAGGTTAAATAAAAATACCAGTATGCAACTTGCATATTTCAGGAGGAGATTTGAATGATACAAATTATATCTGGTGCTAAAGGTAAGGGAAAAACAAAATTCCTCATTCAGAAAGCGAATGAATGTGTCAAGGAAGCCGAAGGCAACGTTGTTTATCTTGACAAAAACAACAAGCATATGTACGAGCTGAGCAATCGTATCCGTCTGATCAACATGGGCGATTACCCGGTCGACAATTATGATGCTTTTATCGGGTTTGTCTGCGGCCTGATCTCTCAGGACAGCGACCTTGAGGATCTTTTCCTCGACAGTTTCCTGACAATCGCCAGCACATCAGATGAATATGTCGGTTATGTATTATCCAAACTCACGGATATCTCCCAGAAGTTCAATGTCAACTTTGTGATCAGCATCTCCATCGATGCCGATGATATTCCGGAGGAGTTCAGGAAGGATATCATCATTTCCCTGTAAAACCGGATCAGTTTCAGGCACAGCCTTCAAACAGGCTGTGCCTTTATTTTTTTATTTATTATTTCCCTGATATATGGTATGATAGTAAGAGCGGGTTTCAATTCCGCCCTGATCAAAAAGAATGCGAGGTGAACGAATGGCACAGTCCCAGACTCAGGCTGAGCATCCCAGGCACAGTCATTTTAATATCGGCCTGATCTTTTTCGTTGTCATCTTTATCTATATCGTCGCCAATCTCGGTGCCTATCTGACCAGGAGCCATGTTTCATTCGTGGAGGTCTCCTCCGGTCAGATCGTCAGCAGCGACAGCTTCACGGGTCTGGCCCTCAGGGACGAGGCTGTCGTTAACGCAGGCAGCAGCGGCTATATCAACTATTATGTCAATGACAGTGAAAAATCAGCAAAGAATGGTAATGTCTGTATCATCAATACCCGGTCCGGTGATAATGACGCTCCGCGGGAGACCAGTCTTACCCTGACGGATTCCGACTACAGTGACATCCGAGAGCTGATCAAAAATTTCAACACCAATTTCTCCGACAGCCGTTTTGACGAGGCTCAGACACTGGATTATCAGCTGAGCAATGTGGTCAACCGTGTGATCAGCCGAAGCAATATCAATTACCTGAGCACACACGGACAGGGTGCCTACAGCATAATGAAGGCCCCGGCCTACGGGGTCGTCAGCTATACCATCGACGGGATGGAAAATCTCAGCCGGCGTGATATCCGCAGTGACCTCTTTTCCGGCGCCGGCAGTGACAAGTCCCAGATCACAGCCGGTTCCTATATCGAGAGCGGCAGTCCTGCCTACAAAATCGTCAAGGCGGACAACTGGGAAGTGATCCTTTATCCGTCTGAGGCCCAGCTGGAGCTCTTCAAGGAACATGACACCGTCAATGTGACCTTCACCCGGGACCAGATCAATACGACCGCCAATGTGGAGGTCTTTGAAAATGACGGAGAGAGCTTTGTCAGTCTTTCCTTTTCCAACTATATGGTCCGTTACTGCAATGAACGTTATCTGGACCTGGAGGTCGTCTGGGAAAGCCATAAGGGCTACAAAATCCCCCTGTCCTCCATCACTTCCAGGGACTATTATATGGTTCCGGCGGAATATGTGGTGACGAATCCCGAGAGCAGTGAGAAGGGCTTTTATGTCCGGGAAAGCGACGGCAGCATCTCCTTTATCAAACCGAACATCTACACCAAGGTGGATGATCTGGAAAAAATCAATTATCTGAATGCTCTGAAGGCCGCCGAGGCGGATGAGGAGCTTATTGCTGAGGCTGAGGCGGCTGTTGCCAACAGCTTCCGTTATCTGGATGTGAATGATCTGGAAGGCGGCACGGTTCTTGTCCGGCCCGACACAGATGAGGTCTGTACCGTCAGCACGACGGCCCAGCTGGAAGGTGTTTATAATATCAATGAAGGCTATGCGGATTTCCGTCTGATCGGTCATCCCTATGCCTATGGTGATTACTGCATCATCGAGGATAAGGCCGGTGTCGGCATTACCCTTTACGACCATATTGTTCTGGATGGCAGCAGTGTACATGAAGGACAGGTGATCTACTGATCACACTGCGTTACGGAGGGATCAAATTGCTTACAGAAAATGTTGCGGAAGTAGAAAAAAGAGTAGCTGCGGCCTGCGAAAGAAGCGGCAGAGCCAGATCTGACGTTACTCTGATCGCGGTCAGCAAAACAAAGCCCGTGGAAGACATCAGGGAAGTGATGGGCACCGGGATCCGGGACTTCGGTGAAAACAAGGTCCAGGAGCTGGTGGATAAATACGGGCAGCTGCCCGGTGATCTGCGCTGGCACATGATTGGCCATCTGCAGAGGAATAAAGTCAAATATATCGTGGATAAGGTCGTTATGATCCACTCTGTGGATTCTCTTCGTCTGGCAGAGCAGATTGAAAAAGAAGCGGCTTCCAGAAACTGTCATGTGGATATTCTGATCGAGGTCAATGTGGCGGAAGAGGACTCCAAATTCGGCGTCACCTGTGAGGAGACAACGGCGATGATCCGTGAGATCGCGGCTCTTCCGCATCTGACGATCAGGGGTCTGATGACCATCGCGCCTTTCACGGAGGATCCTGAAACCAACCGTCCCTATTTTCGCAAATTGAAGGAATTATCGGTTGACATCGCTTCGAAAAACATTGATAATGTTTTTATGAGTGAGCTTTCCATGGGTATGTCCGGCGACTTTGAGGTCGCCATTGAGGAAGGTGCCACCCTGGTCCGTGTCGGGACCAGTATTTTCGGAGAAAGAAATTATCAGATATAGAGCAAAAACGAAGAGGAGCACGATCTATGAGTAAACTGCTGTCAGGATTTATGCAGAAAATGCATCTGAATGATAACGAATACCCGGACGATTTTGATGATACCGAAGAGCTCGACGACGAGCCGGAGGATGATGAGGCTCAGGAAGCCTTCTTGCGGGGAAACGCTGACAAAAAGGAGAAAAAGGGAATTTTCGGCGGCCGCAGCCAGAAAAAGAAGGAGAATAAAAGGACCTTTGCGGCCCGCACAAGTACCGGTGAATATGATGATATCGACGATGACGACGATATCGACGACCTTGAGGATACAGCGCCGGCCAGAAAAACAGCTGCCGCCAGGCAGACTGCTCCGCGCGCACGTTCTTCCAGGGTAGTTTCCATGAACAGGGGCAGAAGCACTGACACCAGAAGGTCCTATTACAACAGTATGGAAGTTTGTATTTTAAAACCGATCGACATCGATTCAGCTGAGGAAATCTGTGACGCTGTCATTGATGGCAAGGCGGTCATCGTCAATATGGATAATATCGATACAGCGACCAGGCAGCGTATTGTCGACATGGTTTCCGGCGCCACCTACGCCATTGAAGGGGATGTGAAACTCCTTTCTGATATCATTGCGGTTTTCACACCGAAGAATATTGATATCACCGGGGATCTTGAAGAATACGCATCCGGCAGCATCAGCCTGCCTTCTCTTGGCAGCGCCATCATCGAGGACGAATAATTTCAAAAGGAGGAATACATCATGATCATGACACCGATTGAAATACAGAGTAAATCTTTTAAGGGCAGCGGTATGGGTTACCAGAAGGCTGATGTTGACACCTTTATGGCCCAGGTCGTCTCCGCCTATGAGGAGCTTTACAAGGAAAATATGTCTCTTAAAGAGAAACTTGACAATATGACCGAAAGCCTTAACCACTACAAGGAAATCGAGAAATCTCTCCAGAAAGCCCTTGTTCTGGCTGAGACAACAGCGGAGGAAACCGTCGTATCCGCCAAAAAGAATGCCATCGTCATCGAGCAGGAGGCCGTTTTAAAGGCTCAGTCTATCGTGGCGGATGCCAAGGTGGATCTTGAGCGTGTCCGCGGGCAGATGGATCTGCTCATGAAGAAATATGAAAGCTATAAGGCTCAGTACAGGGCTCTGGCCGATGCCCAGATCCAGCTGCTGGATTCCGAGGCTTTCTCATTCAAGGCGGCTGCCGAGGATATGGAAGGCCTTGAAAAGGCCGCTGCCGAGCATCTGGATGTTCTTCAGGCTTCCCCTGTCAATTCCGGTGAGAAAATCAGTGAAGGCGAATCGGATGCGCAGGAGAAGACGGAGCAGGAGGATGACTTTGATGAAACCCTCTCCACGGATGATTCCATGATCAAGGATTTCAGTGATATCTTTGACAATAAAAAGGAAGACTAAGGGGAATCATTTAAAAAGCGTTAATTTAAGCGCAGCGTGTGCATGCACCTGCGCTTCTTTCAACTTTACCGGAGGTATTTATGCGTCAGCTGACCATACATGACCAGGGGCAGCCCATTTACCCGATTTATTTAACGGATGACTTTGCCTCTTTGGGCAAGGCCGTATCAGCCCTTAATCTCAAAGGCCGAAAAATCTGTATTGTTTCGGAATCTCATGTGGCTCCCCTGTATCTGGACACTGTCAAGGCAAATCTGGCCCCTGTCTGCGGCCTGGTCACTTCCTTTGTTTTCGAAGCAGGAGAAGGCCGTAAAAACCTGGATACCGTTCAGGATCTTTATGAACACCTGGTCGAAGAGCACTATGAACGCGGCGATGTCCTGGCCGCCCTGGGCGGCGGCGTCACCGGTGATCTGACAGGCTTTGCGGCCGCCACCTATATGCGCGGCATGCGTTTTATACAGATCCCCACAAGTCTTCTGGCTCAGGTGGATTCCAGCATCGGCGGCAAAACAGGCGTGGATTTCAGGGCCTGTAAGAACATGGTCGGCGCCTTCCATCATCCATCACTGGTCTACGCCAATGTTCAGACCCTGCACAGTCTGACGGAAAGGGAGTACATCTCCGGTCTGGGTGAGATCATCAAACACGGTCTGATCAAGGATAAGGCCTATTATGAATGGCTGAAAGCCAACAGAGAGGCCATCCTGGCTCAGGACCCGTCCGTGATGACTGAAATGATCTTCAGAAGCTGTAAGATCAAGCAGGAGGTCGTGGAAAATGACCCCCGGGAGCAGGGAGAAAGAGCTCTTCTTAACTTCGGTCACACCCTGGGACATGCTATAGAAAAGCTGAAGGATTTTTCTCTGCTTCACGGTGAGTGTGTCGCTATCGGCATGACAGGCGCAGCCCGCCTGTCCGCGTCAAGGTCGATGA
>AUXO016827987.1_pt1 | contig 12279 bp, 10 predicted proteins | sample 768731 | NCBI WGS metagenome assembly AUXO01 (sample SAMN02715735, study PRJNA202380) | gut metagenome | biome: sheep rumen | host: Ovis aries | place: New Zealand: Palmerston North | reverse complement strand
ATCCGCCGTACCATACAGTTCGGACTGAGCAACTACCCCGAGCTGGACCGTGAACACCAGTGGCTGCGCTTCAAGGAGCACATGGACAGCAAGTACTCCCCTCACGGATACATCAAACTCTGGATTTCAGGTTCTAAAAACGAGCAGGACCTGAATACACTACGCAACCTCATTGCACAGCCGCAACAGCTGCGCAAAGAGTTTGAAAGACTCTATAAAGAAGAAACATAACATTTTACCTGTTGGAAGAATTATCATTATACAGTAGTGTCTATGACTATTTCTTATATTACTGGTTAAACCAGAATTAACTCAATCTTTTATGTCCGTCGAGTCTCAGAATTGATAATGTTTCTGACGACAACGATGAGTTCCATCAGAATAAACGTCTATTTAACACTTAAAATCTTTTTTAACTTTTTTTGCCAAATTGTTTGGTGGAAAAGAGATTATTGTTTATCTTTGTACCCGACTCAGTTAGCCTGCACGGGCGATGGGGCCAAAGACATCGATGGAATCCAGAGGCTGAGAACACCGTTTGTAAGGACAACCGAAGGGAAAAGGCGTTTACGAACGTTATCATTCTGTGCATTCAAACTTCGCACACTTGAAACCAGTCACAGAGATAATGCAACGATAAGCGTCTGCGTGGGTAGATTATATCCCAACCTATGCTATATATTTATTGTATAGCATTCAGTTGAACATATAATCACTTGGCGTGGGCTAACTGCGTTGCTTATCCTTGACTGGGGACAATGCGAAGGCCTGAATGCAGGGATGGGCGAAGGTAGAAACTCCCATGCCTTTTTTGTTTCCATTAACCTAAAACAATTACTAACCGCTGAATTCGGGAGTATAGGAGGCAACTATCTATAGAAAGGGGAAAAATGAGAAAAAACGCCGCCGCTATTCTCCTTGCATTCTGCGTACTAATATGTAATGCCCAAATTCCTGGAAATGGAAAGATTACCCAAGAAAAGGTGCTTGAGCGTTTTTTGTCTTATGTAAAGATTGAAAGCCAGTCGATAGACGAACCAAGCATGACATCATTCCCTATGACCGATGTCCAGAGGGAATTTGCTCAATATATCTATGATGAGGCAAAAGCGTTTGGTGGCAAGGGTGTAAAAGTTATCCTTTCTGATGATTACTATGTCTATATCGACATTCCGTCAAACATCAAAAAGAAAGTTCCTTCTATCCTTTTCATGGCACACATGGATGTAACACCAGAGGCACCAGGCAATGGAATTAATCCAATAGTTCACCGAAACTATATCGGCGGTGACCTGAAATTACCTGATGGAATTACGTTAAGCCCTAACAATCCTCAATGTGCGCACTTGAAAGACTTAATAGGAAAGACTATCGTTACCAGTGACGGAACGACATTGCTGGGAGCTGACGACAAGACGGGTTGCACAGTCTTAATAACTATGGTTGAAGAACTTATCAAGAATCCCAAGTTCAAACACGGGCGAGTAATGATTTGTCTCAGTCAGAACGAGGATGTTGGTAAGGCAGCTATGCGGTATGACCCAAAGGTATTTGGAGAAAAGCCTGATGTTGTGATAGATGTAGATGGAAGTACCTTTGACCAATACTCCATTGCCAATTTTACGGCAATTGGACAAACATATTATTTCAAGGGGAACAAAGCACATCCAAGTTATGGCAAGAAGGAACGGTATGCAGATGCATTGACTGCTGCGGCCTACTTTATAGGACTTGTTCCACCAGAGATGAACCCCAGTGCAAGGGAAGGGAGAGAGGGATATGTGCATTGCTATTCCCTGTCTCACCCAGATGAACAAGGAAAGCCAATAGTTAATGATTATGTTGTAAAAGTGCGTCTTCGCTATTTTGACCAGGAAGAAGGTGCTTATCAGAAAAGACTCATGGATAATAATCTTCAAAAGGTTCAAGCAGCATTTCCGTTTGTAGTGGTTAAGAAGACCGATGACCAGATGCAATATGAGAACATTGCTTACTCAATGCCAGATTTTGTTCCCGCCTTGGTGAAGAAAGCCGCCCATGATGCAGGTATGGAAATGAGAGAAAAGTATGCTCGTGGTGGAACCACCTCTGCCATGATGGTCGCCCGATTCCCTGATTTGATGCCTGGAGGCAGTGACTTCTACAGCGGTCAGAATGCAGAGCACTCATGTTATGAGTGGTGTTGTGTAGAGGAGTTGATGCAGTTAGTGGATGCTATAGAAAATATGATAACAGAAATTGGTAAAACAAGCAAATGAAAAAATATTTCCATTCATACGTTATAATCACAATATCGTTGTTGTTATGTGGTTGTTCTGATAAAGATTCTGAACCAATATTAACGGAATCAGAGATTTCATTCAATGAGAAACTGGCTTCAATCACAAAAGATGATAATGAACCGAATAATTATTATATAGGTACAGAGGATGGAATTATATATAGGTATAATTCTGAAAGTAATCATGTTGACACGTTAAAAACTAATTACGACCGTATTTATAAAGTATATCGTTCAAAAGACAAAATAACATATTGGATTGGTACGCGAAACCAGGGTCTTGTTCGTTGCTTTTTAGTTGGAGACTCCATTTTTACGGAGCAAATGGCATACGCTATCCCTCCTGAATACAAAGTCAGAAATTATTCTGCATACGATATCATCGAATATGAAGAAGGTATTTTGGCAGCTACCTCTCATGGTTTGTTCAACATAAACAATCTTGCAGATTCTGCAATGAATTTGCTCTATCCTATCATTGATAAATCAAAACAAGATACTTTGCGTCCTTTAGTAGTTAGTAAGATTCGAGCTCTTGATGATAGTATATTTTGTGCAAGCGATTCTGGATTATTACGGATTAATAAAAAGTTAGGTAAGGTAGAAGATAGTATCTCTAAAAAGCCTGTTAAAAGCATAGAAGTCGCTGGACAAGAGATAAGGTTTATTACTGATTCTTATTTGTACGTCTTACAACATGAAAGAAATATCAAAAAAAATCCTATTGAACATCCCGCTAACACATACTTCTATGACAAGAATGAAGGAATAAACTACCTTATTGGTGACCGAAACATCTTGCTAATCAAAGACCAAGATATTCATAATCCTGCTGAATACAAGAATATTCGTTTAAAATATAAGGTGAGAGCATCAACATGTCGTAATATCATTGCTGATGATGCAGTACACAATCAGTCGCTGATGGTGTCTGAACACTCTATTGTCCGTATTGGGCATCATCAAAATGTATTCAACACTACAGGGAAAATAGATTTTGCTTGCGCAGACGGTCAATTTGTATATTATCTCATAGGCTCCAAACTCTATCGTCAAGATACCAAAACTAATGATACTGTAACCGCTCAATATCTCGGGAATCTTAATCTCAAAGGGAAGGGAATTAGTTTTATGGAAGTTCATGATGATACGCTTTATTATGTGTCTGCTGATAAAAAGCAGATGTTCAAGAAAGAAGTAAAAAGTAATTTCTTGCTAAATTGGTTTTCTATAGAAAAACCTTTGAAAAACATGTTAGGAAAAGAAGTGACTGCTATTGGAAAAGATAATAAAAATGTATATGTTGGTATTCGGGATGGCTTCCAAAATATAAATCATGAGAAAACGTTGCAATTATATAAATATTCTCCAATCCGGGAAAGTTGTCCTGATCCGTTTGTGACTTCTATAACAGATACTTATTCCAATGGAGACATCTTACTTGGAACTCTCAATGACGGCATTTTTGAAGGAAAAGATAATGATTTCCATAGATTGGAGGGCTTCAATGAAACATTTATTCGTGATATAGCAATAAAAGAAGAAGGGGGGAAGAGATTCCTTTATGTTCTGACAAACAGGAAGTTATCCGTCTATGGAGCAGGAAATGACTCAAACTTTGTAATAGATGCACAAGGGTATAGTAAGTTATTGTTAGGGACTCATGCTTATGGAATAAAGGAGTATGGTATCCACGACTTTGATACAGATACGGATTTCTTTTCCGACATTCAGTTTAATCCGCAGGCAAGTTTGGCTCTAAACGGGCAGATTTATGCAGGTTCAAGCAATGGCGTATATATATTTAAAGAATTAAAAAACACAAATGGGAAGGACTGCGGATATAAGATAGTCGAGTTTGAACCAGAGTTCGAACCTGTATCTTTGCCAACAATAATTCTTTCCTTTTTATTGATTCTATTACTTGTAGTAGTATTGTTTTTATGGTATAGGCATTATCGTCTTCATAAATCAATACCAAGCTTAGTAGAAGACAGCCAAAAGTTGGCTTCGGAAAAAGAAAAAAAAGAAAGTCTTGAACGTGTTAGAAACAGACTTCGTAATAGGCTTGAAGAACAATGGAAATTTAAAGACCTTTTGGGTGAAGATTTGTTGAAAGAATTGGAAAACATTGATTCCCGAATAGACAAACTTGGCTCACAAGAAGAGGCAAATGTACAGGTAGAAGCAAACAAATTAAATAAGGACATACAAACCATTTCATTCCGCATACCTATCATTCTAAATCTAAGATTAGAAGAACAGGTACGGATTATTCAAGAATTAAAGAATGGAGAAGAGGTCGCTTGGAGTAAAGAAACAGATGAAAAACGAAAGGAGAATGATTTGGAAGTTAAAGCTAAAACTATTAGGGATAATATCGTACGTATTGAAGATGCTAAAAAGACAGAACAGATACTATGTGATTATGCTCAGTTGTTTCAGGAAATCGATACTATCCCAGAAGTGACAGATGAAAGTAAAAACATTCTAGAATCAGACAGAACCTCTAAGGAGAAAGTGGAACTGATAGAGGAGCAGCTAAAAAGAATGGAAACTATAGAAGTTAAAGAAAAGATGAAAGATATTATCTCAAATAAAGTCAAAGAGATAGATTCTTTATTAGAGAATATGGATGATAAGTCTGTATTCTTCGATATCATGGCAATAACTAAAGAGGAGTTTGTGCAAATAGCTAAGTGTGCAAACGATGCCAATTCTGTTTTTGTTAAACTAATAAAAGATTTTTCAGTCATTGACATGCGATATGCTATTATTGACAAAATATTAAGCATTAGAAAACTAATAATTCAACGCCAACTTGCTCTTGACAGAAAGGAAAGATCAAAGTTAGCTATTGATTTCCAAGACAAGATTAATTCATTTTACGAAATCGTGTGGAGAAGCCATGAGCGTGCTCTTCTTGATTTGTTAGGAATCAAGGCTAAAAAGAGTGAAGGACAATTCATGGATGCCAATGTATTAGCATTGTTGATGGCTGATGTAGAAATAACAAATAAGGAAATAAAAGAGATCTTCTCTGCAAACGATCAGAGGGTTAGAAGCACAAGGCGTGAGCTCATCAAGTCCATTGAAAACCACAGAGAAGAGATTGTGGACTATACTGAAGCTTATCCACAAAGTTTTGCAGTCTTTCTACTTGTCGTGGCAGATTCTGTTATAAACAATGGTGTAAAACATGATGCATATTTATGAATAATGGAAATGCACCAATACATTCCTACTTTGTTCGGAATCGTGTGACAAAATGCTTTTGCCTTTCATATATAATGACTACCTTTGCACTGTCAAACAATAATAATACAAAATATGAAAACAATAATTTACGTTGCATCATTCTTTTCTTTCTTTGCTATATGTACAAATACGTATGGACAAGGAAATCTAAGTAACAGTTCTATCGAAAACGATTCTTTGAGAAATTTGATAGAGATTGCAGAATCGGGTGACCCTGATGTTCAATTCAGTTTGGGTGTCTATTTTTTTAGAGAGAAGGACTACAATAAAGCAGCAGATTGGTTTGAGAGAGCAGTACTTCAAGAGGATTCTACAGCACAATTTAATTTGGGATTATGTTATCTTACAGGACAAGGAAGACAAAAAAATCTTGACAAAGCTTATTACTGGATTAATAAGGCTGCAGAACAGGGCCTGGCAGAAGCACAATATAACATGGGGGTTCATTGTGAAGGATCTCAAGATTATATTGGTGCTGTTAATTGGTATATGAAGGCAGCAGAACAAGGTTTTGCCCCTGCACAATCAAATTTGGGTGGTTGCTATTCAGAAGGTCTTGGGGTCACACGTGATTATAATAAAGCGGCATTTTGGTATGAAAAGGCGGCAATACAAGGGGATATGACAGCACAATATAATTACGGAACATGTTGTTTTGAAGGACAGGGTGTCCCCCAAGATTATAAGAAAGCTTTATTCTGGTTTAGAAAGGCAGCTGAGCAAGGAGATGTTAATGCGCAATACAATGTAGGTTATTGTTATGCTTTTGCTAAGGGGACATTACGGGATTATAGACAAGCTTTCTATTGGTTTAGTAAGGCTGCAAAACAAGGTGAAAAAAACGCACAATATAATTTAGGAGTATGTTATGAGAATGGTTATGGGGTGAAAAAAGATTTAAAGCAAGCTATTTATTGGTACAAAAAGTCAGCTAAACATGGACATGTAGAAGCGAAAAAACAACTCAAACGTTTACAACGCTAAATTATAATAATATGAATTACGAAAACCTTTACAATCAAGCAATGAATGGCAATGCTGATGCTTTAGAGGCATTGAAGGCAGATGCTGGTAGCGGAAATGCTCAGGCGCAATTTATATTATCTTGTGTCTATGACAATATTGACAGTCCATTTCCTGATGAGAGTCTTGGCATGTACTGGCTAAAGAAGAGTGCCGGTTATAGATTTGTGCCAGCAATCAGGAAACTTAAAGAGTTATCACCAGAAATAAAGAAACAATATGAGATAGAAGAATCTAAAGAAAATGATGATACTGCAACAATTAAGCCTGGAGGCATATGGTCTTTTCGCGGGCGTATTGATCGCACTACTTATTTTGTTTATTCTGTCGTTTATGTTTTATTATTCGGATTATTATTATATCTAATAAATCAAATCCCAATGGAAAGTATATCCGTTAACTATGGCTATAATACTATGCGTCCAACTGGGTTCGCAGTTTGGACAGAACTTATAACAAGATTGGTCTTGGCATATCTTTCCCTTGCACTTTGTGTTAAAAGGATGCATGATTGTGGTCATTCTGGATGCTGGGTGTTAATTCCGTTCAGTCCCTTAGCTCTTCTCTTTATGAAAGGTGAAGACAAAACAAATGAATATGGACCCAAAATAGATTAAGGAGATGAATAGATTTGTTGGACCTTTCTTTTATGAGATAGCCAAGGGAATAGGAAACGCGTTTGGATTGGATGCCGGTGACTGGATTGTTATTGTTATAATAGGTATCCTTATTATAATAGGAATACTACTTATATATATTATTGTAGTTTTATCTTATACATACATTGGAGAGTGGCTAAATAAGTATTATAAGTCAAATGAGACGAATGGAGGTTCAGGTGATTATTATGATCAATTGTTAAACAAATCATTCAATGGGAAGAAAGATTCATTTAGAGAATTAGAATTTATGGCAGGCTCTGGTGATAAAAATGCCCAGTATTATTTGTGGCTTCTACTTAAAGATGAAAAGAGCCCTTATTATAATATTGAATTGGCTATATATTGGCTGAAAAAGAGTGCAGAAAACGGAAATAAGAATGCTCAAAAGATATATAATGAATTGGAGAATGAATAACACGATTGATGTTATGATAATATGTTATATACAATTGTCGGTTTTATGGCTTCTGATTAACTAAATGTGGTGCTAAATGTATAGATAATGTTTTTGCATCATTACAATTAGCGTCAAATCAAATCATGTTGAACAAAATCATTGTTTATCATTGCCAATCTTAGTAAATTTGCACCAGCCTTCTTTCTAAAGGAGGCAGGTAACTGTCTTATTAACATTTAATTATTTGGAGTTATGAAAAAGATGTTTCTTACTGCAGTGATGATGGTGATAGCCATCTCTGCCACCACAGCAAAAAGTTGGCCGAATAGTGCCAACAAGTATCCCACAACAACCACGAGTTGGCCAAAGTTCCCCTCTTGGCCCTCTTGGCCAACAGAGCCTGTATGTAGCTGGCCGACTTGTTAATTCCAAACAAAGCCTCCTGTGTTCTAACAGGGACATGGGAGGCTTTCATAATGAATATGTATTAAGAATAAGGTATATCTATCATATAAAAACAAGAAGACTATGAAAAAGTTATTGATCGCAATAGCATTTGCACTCTTTACATTAGGAGTGAGTGCGCAGAAATTAGCAGAGGATTCTGGGGAATTCCTTTGCAAAGAAGGAATCTGCTTCGTTGAGAAAAACGACATGGAAAATGCCATCAGTTGTTTTTCGGAAGCTGCTGAACATGGTTATGCTACTGCTTACTTCTACTTGGGTGGCATATATATGAAAGAGGAATGTGGCCATCTCAATCCTAAACTCGGATTATCGTATTGGAAACGTGGAGCAGACTTGGGCGATGCCAAATGCCAGTATCATTATGGGTGTGCCCTGAAAGATGGTGATGGAATAGCAAAAAACGAGAAACATGCCATTTACTGGTTAGTACTTGCTGCAAAAAGCGGTTATAATGATGCTATCATTGAGTTAAACGAAATGAATGTGGAGTATAGAAATCCTTCTATTTATGCTTATAGATTCAAAAGAGGACAGTACCGTCCTTGTGAAAAATAGTTCCCAGTAGTTGTTGCCTTGTTCTACGGACCGGGCAATATAATAAGAGCAGAAAAATAACAAATAGAAAGGTTGAAAACTATGAGAATAAAAAGTAAAATAATTCCGTATATCGTATGTATGTATCCTTTTATGGATATACAAAGCATCACCAAATACGACGATTGGAGCTTCGAATTAAAGCTCCCGCCGTATTTCAATCAAGAATCGGATTCAACAGATAATTCGTCACAAGGGAGTGACGATGGTGATGGTCGAGGATGTGGCTTCTTTTTCATTCTCGTCGTTGCTATTTTAGTAATGTATTATCTAATGGCTTAATAGTTTGGAACAAAAGAAGAAAGGAACATAATATGTATGAAGGGGCGATAGCTGGTATGTGTCTATCAGGAATTTATTTAGGTCTGATTCTCGTATCATTTCTTGTTGGTTGGTCAGACACATCCTGGAAAGAAAGAACAGGATTTTGCGTTATCATACTCTTTTGGGGCATTGTATTTGCGTCTTGTTGGAATTCAAAGAATGAAGTATTGAAACGACAACCAGTCATCTCTTCTTGTGTCTCTGTCGGTAACAGATTCGTAATGGTGGATAGTACCTTACGCTGCAAAAGTGGGGAAGAACCAAGATATACTGTGATGAAGGAAGAACGTAAGATGGTTCCAAACGAACAGGTTCCCTGTGAAAATTGTGGTAAAACTATGATTCACCATTGTGATGTTTCGTGTGTCAAAACAGATAAACAGCTGAAATCTGAAGCGCTAATTGACTGGATGAACGCGCCAATTTAGCGGATTGGTTCATTTGTGGTTGACAGAATTGCAAGAGATGAAATTATAAACTGCGTACTAACAATAAATAATAAAAAATTATGAGTATTAGAAGATTTTTCATTGCTGTTGCTTTAGCGAACATGGCATGTGCCAAAGCACAAGTAGTTAACGTTGATGCGTATTTCACCACAAAGGAAATGCCGGATTTGACAAAGATAATAACTCCTCCGGAACCTACGTCGTCGCAGTTTGCTTACGATATTCAGCGATACTTTTGGGGGAAAAGTGTGCGACTCAATGATCCAGAACGTAGTGCCATTGCTGTTCGCGATGCTGTCTATGGTCTTGGAACCATCATTCGTGAATTCAGTGTGCCATTCGGCCTGGAAATAAGCAGAAGGAACACCCCTGCAATATTCAAAGTTCTCGAGCTTTCATTGGCCACCTGTGATAGTATCTGCACTCTACCCAAAGCCTATTGGCATAGGACGCGCCCATTCGTGTATTTTGGAGAACAATCTTTGACTCCCGATCATGAGGATGCACTACGAAAAAATGGGAGCTTTCCGAGCGGTCACTCCATCCTCGGCTGGAGTGCGGCACTACTTTTAAGTGAAATAAATCCAGATGCAGCAGACACTCTGATGGCAAGAGGATACATGTATGCAGAAAGTCGAGTAGTCTGCGGAGTTCATTGGCAAAGTGACATTGACGCCGGGCGCCTGGCTGCATCAATAGCCTACGCAAAGCTACATACCAGTGAGAGATTCCTGCAGGACATGTCAGATGCTCGCGCAGAGTTCAAGAGGTTAAAGGGAGCATTACCTCCTTCGGAGCCTGATTCTTCTCGAGACACAACTCTTGTGAAACTTAGAAAAGCAAAATCAGATTGGGCAGCAATCGAGATGCAGTACAACATGGTCGTTCGTAATATGCCATTAGAAAATGACGAAGTGACGGGACTTCGGATGCTGTTCGTTAAAACAAATGAGTGTTTGTACACTGTTGACAAAGCGGTTGACAATGTCGTACTGGTGAATGATAGCAACGAAGTGGTTTGGGTAGTAACGCACCTCGTGCGTCATGATGTTGACGATGATTCCTTCTATGGCATCTGTGTTTCAAACGGAAAACAGCAAGGTGAGTTGAGGATTTCTTATTTCGATGAGTTAAGATTAAGAAGTTTTCTGCTTCAGTACAATGATCAAGAATTCGTTAATTGTACCAATATCCGCTTCCGTTTGGACACGCTTCCGGTAGTTCGGCCATTCATGGCTGTAGAAAATTCGGATGAAGAAATATTAAAGTTCTTTGGAAAATGAAGGGTTACTAGCATAACTGGATTATTCCATCACCATATAAAAACTGAAAAAAATGAGAAAAACACTCGCTTTAGCCTTCATGCTCCTTGGATTTGGAGTGGAAGCACAGACATTGGTTGATTCAAAGTTGGAACAGTTCGCACGACAAGAACTGTTAGAAGGAATCAGAATATTTGGTGATGACGTTAATCAGGCTGGCATCGTCATCATGGAAGTAAACTCTGGTAATGTTATTGCAAATATTAGCATTGGACAGTATCATGGAGTGGTTAAGGATATTCCTGAAGGAAACAACGAAAGCATTCCTGCTGGTATTAACCGAGCTGTCCTCTATCTTAGCATCATTGACAAATTAGGGCCTGATTTCATAGTCGAAACGGGCGATGGGCTGTATGTTGATAGTATCTCAGGATGTACGATAACTGATATGAGTTACAATCATGGAGGCTATGGTGCATTGACTTTAAAAAAGGCTTTCGACCTTTCCGACGTAGGAATCATTAAAGCTGTTGAATACGCCTTCAATAGAGACATGGGACAATATGGCTCAGCTCTAAGGAAAACAGGTATATCGTTTGAGGACTATGATGGAGAAAAAAACTCTTATCAAAAGACAGACTCATGGCGCTACTGGTCAACTTGTGATATTATTGGTTACAGATCACCATTCTCCCTATATCAGCAAACAGCATGGGTGAACATGGTTGCTAATGGTGGAAAGTTGCTTTGTAGATTGAATAAGGCTGACTCCACAACTCTGATTTGTGAAGTAAAAAACAAGGCAGGTTTTGACTCGTTAGCTTCAGCAATGTTCGAAACTGTAGAACATGGTACGGGACTGAAAATGCAATCAAACTACGTTCACGTTGCTGGTCTAACTAACGTCAGTCCTGTTGATGGTTTGGACTGTAGGGGATGCTTTGCAGCCGCATTCTTCCCTTATGAGAATCCTCAATATACGATTGGGATTTTCGTCAACAAACATGACTTGCCAGCAGGAAGGAAAATTCCTTCTGAAATAGCAGGAAAGATAATAGACTACATGGTTGAACATTTCCTCCATTTAAAGGACAATAGACCCATTATGGATGCGGATTCTCAGCCCTAATCGTTTTCCTCTTATAAAAGAGCCGCCAACCTCGCAAAGAGTATTGGCGGTTTTTTATTAAGTGGTTATTTAAACAGCTTCCTGAAAGCCACGGGAATGGGCATTTCAAACTCCATGCGCTCGTGGGTCACGGGGTGCGTGAAGCACAGCAGGAAGGCGTGCAAGCAGAGCCTGTGCAGCGGGTCGTCACCATTGCCATACTTCGTGTCGCCGCAGACGGGGTGCCCCATGTCGGCCGAGTGAACACGTATCTGGTTCTTCCGGCCCGTCTCCAGCTTATATTCCACCAACGAGTGCTCCGTCGTACGGTCCAGCGTGAAGAAGTGCGTCACGGCATACTTGCCGCCATTATCCACGGGGCTGGAGTAGGTCACGTAGGCCTTGTTGTCCTTGAGCCAGTTGGCCACGGTGCCCTGGTCCTGCTCCATCTCG
>AUXO012637990.1_pt1 | contig 12279 bp, 12 predicted proteins | sample 768731 | NCBI WGS metagenome assembly AUXO01 (sample SAMN02715735, study PRJNA202380) | gut metagenome | biome: sheep rumen | host: Ovis aries | place: New Zealand: Palmerston North | reverse complement strand
ATAATTAGGAGGTAAGAACATGGACGGAAGAGTAACATATAATTCATTAAAAGAAGCTGTTGATGCATTAGTTAAATATGCACAACAATTAGATGATCCAATTGATAAATTCTTAACTGAATCTAGTCAAATTGGTGAAGACGGCGCTTCAGCATGGGGTGGTACTGCAGCTGAATCAATAGTTCCAGTACTACAAAAAATCAAAGCTGATATTGTTCAATTACAAGACGCAAGTGCTGAATTCTCAGAAAATGTTAATAGATCACTTCAAAATTACGAAAATGCAGATGCTCAAAACCAAGCTGCTGTTAATAAAGTTGTTGAATAATTAATATTTAACTATAAGAGAATATATAAGGTAGTTCAAGAAATAATCTTGAACTACTTTTTTAGTCTTTCATTATTTGATATAATAATCTAAGAAAGATAGTGATATTATGATGTCCAAAATAATAAACGACATTAAATACTTCTTTGAAAGATTATTTGATCGTGATGGGAAACCTCTTTTAATGCTTTGCATAATAGGAGTTGTTATTGGGGTATTAGAAGTAATTGTCTTCCTATTATTTATTAAAAATGCAACTAACTTAAATATACCTTTCCTATTTATTTATACATATCTATTATATTTTTTAAATCGCTTAATAATAAGAAGCATTCAAATGTTATTAGTTAGATTTAATATCTTTAAATATAAAGAAGATAATTTTAATTATTTAGGAGACGATATAAAAGGCAAAATAAGAAGATATAATAATAGTGTCTATATTAAAGAAAGAGACCGCTATGAAGCTACAATCGTCTATATAGTAACTGTTGTTCTTTTCTTACTTGTGATTCTAACATTTGTAATAAATGCCAATAGTATTATTGCAATAATAATTGCCTTAGTGCTATTAATACCATTCCTACTTATGACAAAAGAACCATATGAAATAGCATCTATAGATGTATCAGAAGAAGAATTAAAAGAAATGACTAAAAAAGATTTCTTTGAAAAATTCTTAAATCGCATCTTTAAAGAAGAACAAATTACTTCACCAGTAGATTTACCAGTCGATAATGCTAAAGAAGAACAAAAAGAAAACCCTAATGATAATCCAGGAGTTTAAAATGAGTACTTTATATTTAATAACAGGGCCAGCTGGTGTTGGTAAATCAACAATTTCTAAGAGAATAGCTGAATTAAAACCTAAATCAGCATTAATAGAAGGCGATGATATCTATCATCAAGTAGTAGGTAGTTACATACCCGCCTGGAAAGAAGGCAATCATTTAAGTATTTTTTGGGAATTAAATGAATTAATAATCAAGAAATATTTAGAAAATGGTTATGATGTAATTTTTAATTATATTATTAATGAAGACAACATAAAAAGATTGAAAGAAGCATTCAAAGATTATAAAATAAAATACATAGTTTTATTAGTTACTGAAGAAACCCTTCTAGAAAGAGACAAACTTCGTCCCGAAGATTGTCGAATGAATGAAAGGTGCTTAGTACTATTAAACAACTTCTTGAAAGCAAACATCGATGAAAAATATAAACTATATACGGATAATAAAACCGTAGAAGAAACCGTCGATTATATAGAAAATAATAATCGATTTATAGTAGGAGAGTGATTTATGGAAAACTACTTGTTACCAGACTGGAAAGATAAAACTAAAAATGAAAAAGTATTAGCAATAATAAGTGTTATTTGTGCTAGCATGGTTTTAATATCTATTCTAATATCTTTATTTTCAAAATATAATCTATTCTATTTATACTACACATTTATCTTTCTATTTTTAATAGTTAAAGGAATAGAATATTGGAAATATAATAAACCAATAGCTATTATTGAATTTATTTGTTCAATAATCTTTCTAGTCGCAGATATAGTGTCAATAATTAAATAGACTGGAGGAGTTTATATGTGCGCTAAGTATAAAGGAATTACTGTACCTTATGAATACTTCGATAAAAAAAGAAATTATGTTTTTTATGCCTACAAAGATAAAGATTATCATGATGTCGCCAAAGTATTCAAAGCCTTTGTTGGTTCATATCTAACATATCATTTCGAAGTAAAAGATAAAGAAATCGAAGTAAATAATCTAAGTGATGTTCTAGATAATTTAATTAGATTTTCAGATACTTTTAAAATACCATCTAAATACAAAGATGAGTATAGTGAATTAGAATATGAATATATTAAAGGTTTACTAGATGCTATCAAAAAAGATAAACTATCTATAAATTACAATCCTGAATTTAGATATTCTAAAAAAGACTTTAAAACAGCTAAAATATATCGTTTTAGTAAAGAAATAGATACTAAATATAATGATGTTGTTCTACCCAAAAGAATAAAAGATAAAATATTTAATAATGATTATTATGTTGTAGGTGGAGTAGCATATCAATCAATCTATTATGCTTTAGAAGTTGTTTATGAAGGAGAATTATTCTATCAATTTGGTGGTACTAAAAATCCTAATAATCGTACCCATCAAACAGCTCATAATTTTGATGATTTAATAGGTTTAATACTAAAAAAATCTTCTAAATTCGTAATTCATGAACATCAATATGATTTCTACAGTAAACAAGAATTAGAATTTTTAAACCTTTTATCAAATAAATTAAATGAAATGGGTTACAAAAGTGTTGAACCTAAATATGAAGAAGAATATACAGAAGAATATAATTATTTAAAAGATAATCGACGTTATTTAGGTATTTTATTAAATAATATAAAATATTATTTAAAACGAAAAAGAACCAAAAAAGCTCAAATAAAAAGTCATAAAATATAAAAGAACTTACTTAGTAAGTTCTTTTTCTATTTCTAAATCACTTTTATATAAATCAGCTAAACCAAAAAGATTCTTAATTCTATATAACATCTTTCTTTTCCTTCCGATTATAATCTCTGATGGTGTAAGAATAGGATAAGAAGGTTTATCTTTTTCCTTTTCTAAAGATTCATCAATTCTTTTTTTATAATAACTACCATTGAAATTTGTACTACTAATCTTTCCAAGAAATCGAGGATTATATTCTTCCTTTGGCGTAATATACAATTTAAAAGGATCAAAATATTGCTTTAAATTGTCCTCTGTAACTAAAAAATAACCATATTTAATTAAATTATTGGCAAATTCTTCACCTTCTTTAGTTAAAGCAAAGAAATATCCTGGATGAGGTGTAGACATTCTAACAGATCCCCTTGGTTCTTCAAAATATCTTTCAAATCGATTATTTTCTTTTATACAAAACTGTCTAAATGTAGGATCCATTATAAAATCAAGAACAGTTATTTCGCCATTTATTATAGTAGGAATATGTACTATACAAATTCTATGAATTTCATTAGTATTTAATACTTTACCAACATTTAAAGTATCTACTTTAAATCCCATCTTTCCCATTAACTCTCTTATTATTTGAGCAGTAGGACTGCATCTAAACTCAAAAGAAGAATTAATAGGGGAATCAGGTGGCGAAACAACAAGTTTCCTAGCTCGATAAATAACATAATTTAACAATAATTCGATATGTTTTTTAGGTATATAACCTTCTTTTTTAAAGAATTCTTCTAAAGCCGCTATATCCACAAAATTGATGTCTTCATTATAAGGACTAGCTTTAAAAATGAATTCTTTTATCTCCCCATATTCATTTGGTTCAATATATAGCATTTTATACACCTCCATATCATTTACATTATATCATAATTCTCATTGACTTATTATCAATATCTATATATAATTTAATATATGAACATATATTCATATAAGAGGTGAAAAAAATGAAAATATTAGATGAAGACAAAATAATTGATTTATCAGAATTGTTTAAAATATTCGGTGATTCTACTAGAGTTAAAATAATTAATGTTTTACTAACTCAAGAACTTTGCGTTAGTGATATTGCTGATAAAATAAATGTCTCTCAATCAGCTGTTTCTCATCAATTACGTATTTTAAAACAAGCGAAATTGGTCAAGTACAGAAAAGATGGCCAAACAATTTATTATTCACTTGCTGATGACCATGTTGAAAAAATCTTCTTGATGGGAGTTGAACATATTGAAGAATTATAAGTATAAAATATCAAATATTGATTGCGCTAATTGTGCAAATAAAGTTGAAAAGCATTTAAATAAAGACGATAAACTAAATGATGTTATTATTAACTTTTCTAAATTAACCATATCATTTAGAACGGATCTAGAAGATCCAAAAGCATATGTTGAAAAGAAAGCTAATGAAGTAGAAGAAATAAAACTAATTAACATGGATGAAGAATTAGAAGAACATTCTATTAAAGGAGATCTAATTAGATTAATAATTGGTTCAATTCTAGCACTTTTAGGTCTTTTTGTCTTAAATGGCATTCCTAAAGAAATAATAATAATCCTTTCATATTTAATTCTAATCGATGAAATCTTAAAAGAAGCAATTGAAAAACTATTAAAAAAAGAAATAGATGAACACTTACTTATTACCATTGCTTCTCTAGGCGCTTATTTTATCGGTAGTATAGGGGAAGGTTTAATGGTTATTATTCTTTATGAGATAGGTGAGATCCTTGAGCATTTAGCTGTTAATCATACAAGAAAATCTATTTCTGAATTAGCAACCATTAAACCAGAATATGCTAATAAAAAGGTAAATGGTGACATTCAAAAACTATCCCCAAAAGAAATTAATATTGATGACATTATTATTGTTAAGAAGGGTGAAAAAGTACCATTAGATGGTATTGTTATCAAAGGAGAATCTAACCTTGATACTAGTGCTATTACTGGTGAATCTAAAAAGAAACATATTACTATAAATGATAATATCCTATCAGGTTGTATTAATAATGGCGATATTTTAGAAATAAAAGTAACTAATACTTATGAAAATAGTACTGTAGCTAGTATTTTAAACTTAGTAGAGAATGCATCAGATAAGAAAACTAAAACAGAAAAATTTGTTTCTAAATTTGCTTCTATTTATACCCCAATAATTATTATCTTAGCTATTCTTGTTTTAATTACTTTCCCTTCATTATTAGATATATCTTTTAAAGAAGCATTATATAAATCATTAACATTCTTAGTAATATCATGTCCTTGTGCTATTGCTATCTCTATACCTTTATCTTATTTTGCTTCTCTAGGTGCTTCATCTAAAAGAGGTATCTTAATTAAAGGATCTAATTATATCGATACTTTAAACAATCTAAATAAAATAATCTTTGATAAAACAGGTACTATAACCACTAGTGAGATAAATGAGTTTAAATTAACTATTTTAAACAATAAATACAAAGAAGAAGATATTATCAATTATTATTTATTAGGTGAACAATATTCTAACCATCCACTAGCTAAATCTATTATTAATTTCTTTGATAAAAAAATACCTTCTAAAGATATTACTAATTATCAAGAAATATCTGGAAAAGGAATAACTTATAAATTAAAAAAAGATACTATCTTAATAGGATCTTCCGAATATACTAAATCAAATACTAAAGATAATGCTATTTATTTAAGTATTAATAATAATCTAGTAGCTAAACTAGAACGTGAAGATACTATTAAAAGTAATGCCAAAGAAACTATTAATAAACTAAATAAACTAGGTATTAAAACTCTAATGTTTACTGGTGATGAAGAAAAAATAGCTAAATCTATCGCCGCTAAAATAGGTATTAGTGAAGTTAAATATGAATTATTACCTAAAGATAAATATGATTTATTAGAAAGAGAATTAAATAATAATACTGTTGCTTTTGTTGGAGATGGTATTAATGATGCACCATCTTTAACTAGAGCTGATGTTGGTATCTCAATGGGTGCAGTTGGTTCATCTAGTGCTATTGAAGCATCTGATATTGTTATTACTAACGATGATTTATCCAAAATAGTAGAAGCTATTAATATTGCCAAGAAAACAAGAAAAATTATTATTGAAAATCTTGTATTTGCTTTATCTATTAAAGTACTAGTACTTATCCTAAGTATTTTAGGAATATCTACTATGTGGCAAGCCGTATTTGCTGATACCGGTGTTACTTTATTAACTGTTATTAATAGTACTAGAATTTTAAACAACAAAAAAGACCACTAGGTCTTTTTTTTATCTTACACTTTTAATCTTTAATTCTTGAAAACGATATTTTTGCTTAACATCAGGATACTTATTATGATCAACTTCACCTAAAAAATCGCTTAATTCTCTTATATATAAACCACCATCATCATATAGTTTTCTATATATTACATAAGGAGTAACTCCATCATCAGAAGACTTAGCAATATCTTCTACTAAATAAGAATCTCCCTTAAAATGTTTATATATTCCTTTAATTTTCAACTTTCTCATCCAAATCACCTAGGAAAATTATACCATATTTAAAAAAATGTATTATAATAATACCACTTGAAAAGGGGGATTACTATGTTAAACGCACAAATATTATATGGAGTATATAATGAATATGGTGTAGAAGAACTAGTTAAAAGACTAAATAAAATATTAAATATCAAATTAGCTACACCAAATAATGATACAACAGTAACCATCGAAGATGATACTTTAACTATTAATTATGATAATCCAGTTAGTATAACATCTGAAGATGAAATGGTTATTATTACAACAGAGTATAGTACTTACAAAGCTATTAAATATTACTACAATAAAGAACTAGTTAGAAATATAACAGCATTTACTACTAGTGATGGAGATATTCTAACAGTTGATCATTTAGATAATGGTAACTTTAAAACAAATAGAATTAGTAAAACTACTACTAAAGATATTAACTACAATAAAGGTTATTATGAAAGAGAAATATCTGAATATCCAGAAGTTCCTATAAAAATAAATTCTCATTATTTAGATGGAGAACAAGGTGTCGAAGAAGAAAGAATAATTGATTTAGCGGGTCATAATCTATATTATCATCACTATAAAGGAAATAACGATACTGAATATTATCAAGAAATAAGTATGTGTTCAGATATTCCACTAGCTAGAGTAACCGGACATTTACGTGTTTTAGATGATTTAATGCTTAGATCATTTGAAAGACCAAATGGTAACATCATTATTAGAGGTGTCAACCTTGACGATGACAATAAACCACTGGTTTTCTATCAAACAATCATTGATTTTTGTGGACCTCTTGTTAAAATAACCGATATTAGAATGGATTATCAAACTAAAGAAATAGAAAAACTCGAAACTAGAGGTTTAATGAAATACAAAAAAATAGATTCAGAAGTAGTTAATGCTTTACTAGATGCAGTAAATGATCCTAAAGTTGTCTTTCCAAACCATACAGCCAACATAATAGAAGAATTACAACGTTTAAAAGGAATATTATTATTAAAAGAAGGCAAAAAGCTTAATGATAATATTAATCGTATTGATTTAATGATGAATGTAATACCAGATTCTAACTATTTAGCATTTAATATCTATGAAAATTTAAGCACTTATGAGGAAGCAATTAATGAAGAATTAGGTAAAAATCCACCAGAACAAACACCAAAAAAATAGAGCAAAATTTGACTAATAATCCCTTTTCATAGTACAATTTTACGCATGAAAAGGGGTTTTGTTTTATGATGACTTATGAGAGTATAAATAAATTCTTAAGTCACTTCAACACAAATTCATATAATAGAAGTCAAATAGGTAATGATAAGCATATTATCATAACTATCTATGAATATTTAATAAAATTAAATGTTTCTAAAGAAACAGCAGAGATATTAATAAGTAATATTGCTTATCTTAAGAAAGAAAACTTAAATATCTCTCTCTATTTAGAAATATTATCTAAATCACTAGGTTATCTTAATGAATATGATTTAAAAGATATCATTAAAGTAACTAAAAATATTCATGACATATATTATAAAAATGCACCTAAATATGAATTAGATGATTATATCCATGATACAAGTGATGTAAGATTAACTAAATTATTCTTAAATAGGAATAATAAATATCTTGAAAAAGTATTTGAAGACCATGATGTATTAGAATACTTATCTAATTTAAAACTAATAGCAGCAATAGCATTAGATAAAAATGACTATAAAGAGTTTATTGGTTATTTAGAATCATTTAAAATCTATAAAGATCAATATTCACCTTTAATAGTTATTAAAACATATGAAAAAATGAGAAAATCTCTAAGAGGAATTAATAGATTATTCTGGGATATTTATTTTGGTAATGAATACTTAGTAGCATTAAATAAAAATAGTATTCCTGTCGAAGATATCTATAATAAGAATATCTTCAAATATGATAATAGAAACAAAAAGAAACTAGCTATGCCAGTTCAATTAGATTTGTTTAGTTATCAAGAAGACCAAGAACCAGTTGTAAATGAAAATATTAATTATTTACAAGTATGTTCAATTTACAATATGAGTGAACTACCTGAGTTTGAAGAAGAAAAAGATCTTCTAATGTATTATAAAAATTTATTAAAAGACAAAGAAATTATTATTCTTCCTAAACTAAAAAGTAGTACTAAACAAACATATATTTATGAATTATATTAAGAAAGATAAAATCTTTCTTTTTTTATGTTAAAATAATAATAGGTGGTAATATGGCTGATAATTCAATTAATTTTATCCAAACTGAAAGGAAGCAAATTAAAACCTTACGTGAATTATTGGAAAGTAGTAAGGAATATCTAACATTATCTAAATTATCTAGTTATGAAAGACTAATTTATTCTAATCGTTATGAAGAACTATGTTCTATTCTTTCTTCTGGAATTGAAATAGATCAAGAATTTATGAGACCATTATTTGTAAGCATAACTAAGTATTTAGAAGAATATGGTTTTGATAAAGAAACAATTAATAGTTTTTTAAATAATACTAATTTTGCTATAACAGATTTAAAAGTAGCATTTAGTTCCAATGGCTTAGCCCAATCTTCTGGAAGAACTATTTTCTTAGATCATTCTGTCCTTTCTTTCGATGAAAATGGTTATTTTAACGGTTTTAAAATCGAAGAAAAAGAGTTCATGGAATATGTTGTTACTCATGAACTAATGCATCGTATAAGTGCTTTTAGGGATGATAAAGAAAGTGTATTTGTTAATGATTCAGCACTTAGTGAAGGTCTTACTGACTATTTTGCTAGAAAAATAACCGGCTATGATGGTCCTAAAAAGAGTCAAACTTATCAATTTTCAGTTGATATTTGCCAAATGTTTGTAAGTTTACTAGGAGAAGAAGCCCTAGCTGATGATTACATTAATAATATAGGTGCTTATCCAAATTTAAAAAATCTTTTTCAAGAATATAGCATAGATTTTACCTCCTTTGATAAAAGTATGAATGATGCCTTAGCAAGAAGATATAAAAAAGAAAATTTAGAAGAAATAATGGAAGACGAAAGAAATATCTTAATAATGTTAAGAGATTCATTGTTCATACCTTACATTGAAAATAATCCTGAAAAACAAGAAGAAATAGAAAACAAATTTAATACATTATTTAGTAATTATAATATTCATTTGATTCAAAAGAAAAATCTTTATAATATGTTATAATTAAATAAGAATAGGTGATAATATGAATAAAGAAATAATTAATAAGTTAATTGAAGAAGCAAAAGATATAGCTTTAACAAACTTTTGCTGTAATTACTCAAATTTTACTGTTGGTGTAGCTCTATTAACTACTGATGGAAAAATCTATAAAGGCTTTAATATTGAAAACCATGGTATTCAATCTATCTGTGCTGAAAGAGTAGCTTTTACTAAAGCTTTATCCGAAGGAGATTCAAAATTTGCTTGTTTAGCAGTAGTAGGTAAAAAGGTAAATGAAAAAGATTTTTCTAAAACTTTACCTTGTGGTTATTGTCGTCAATTTATGTCTGAATATGCTTCTCCAGATTTTACTATTTATTCATATGATGATAAAGAACAAAAACTATATACTTATAAACTAAAAGATCTACTACCTGAAAGTTTTGAATTATAAATATGAATGTTCAAGCAAAAATAGATGATATTGAATATCGCTTAAACCATGGAATAGCTAAGTATTCACCAGAAGATTTACTCATTATAAGAAGATATTCCAAAATGAAAACAGCATTTTTAAGACTATTTAACCAAAATGAGTCCATTGTTGATTCAAACATGGATATATACAATGAACTTAGTTTAATGGTTACATCTTTAGATAGATCAACTTTAACAAAAGAAGAATACGAATCACTTTGCTTAAAAATAATAAGAATGTTTCTTAAAATTAATAGAGAATACAAAGCAAGTATTACCGATTCTTTAATATACTTTTTTGATCTAGGCGAAGAAACAAGAGAGAAAATAGAAAAAATAATTGATGAATTTTTTAAAAATCCCAATAACAAATTTGAAAATTACCATTTTAATACAGACACAATAGTTAAGCTATTAGATTATAAAAGATATGACGTTATTTCCTGTATACCGGAGGCAATTATATTTGATAAAGAAGTATTTGCTAGATTAAAGAATGAATGTCCACCAAATATGCTGTCTCCTGAAATAAAATTTTCTAGAGAGATTGATAAATATAATGCCAATGAATCAATTATGGATTTAATTGCTTCATATGATTATTACATTTGTCAAAAACCAAGTGATGCCGAAGAAAAAAAGGCTGATATAAAGAAGTTATTATATAAAAAAATCATGGAAGCAACAGATTTATCTTACTTAAATAGAGAATATTCGATAAGTATTTTAGCATATAATCCTGAAAGTCAGGAAACTGAATATAAGGTCTTCGATGAAAGTGAAGCAACTGAAATTGCTTATTCTTTGTTTGAAAGAAATTGTTTACTTTATGTAGATTATCTACTACCAAAAAATATCATAACGCCAGACCAAGTAGAAGAAAAAATAGACTATTTATTAGATCATAACTTAGTAGTCCCTTATCATTTAATTAAAAATATTGACGATAATAGATTTAAAAAAATTATTGATCAAGGTTGGGAAGGTCTAGAATATTTAGTTGAATTACCAAGTCAAGAAGAAAATATTAGAAGATTAATGCCATATATTCTTAACAGTATTAAAACATATCCTCTTTATGATAAAACAAAAAGAATAGATTATAAATTCGAAAAATATCCTGAAATATTTGCAGCCCTTGTTGATAAGGGAAATGTAACAGTAATTAACTTTGAAAAATTAGGTCATGATGACATTACAAAAAAAGCCTTATTAAAAGTCTTTAGAGAAAAACCAAATCTTGGAACCATATCATGTAACACTGAAAAATCAATCAGCCTAATAATGTATTTAATTAATAATGGTTTCGTTAGTTTAATAACAACATCATTGCCAAATGAAACAATCGAAGAACATAAAGATACTTTAATTCCTCTATTATTAAATAATGTTAAAGAAACATGTGCATTTATAAGAGCAAAAATAAGATTATTCTTAAAAGATAAAGAAACACTTGCCATGTTTTTAGGTGAACCAATTTATACCGAAGAAATATTAAATGTTATAAATCATGATGATCGTTTAAGATTTCTATATAATAGTGATATTTTTGATAAAACGAAAGATTACTATGCTAGAAAACATAATTTAAACATTAATCATCTTGAACGCTTAAAAGAAAGATTTGGTTCTAGAATCCTACGTTACATAGAGAATAGTAATCTTCATACAATAATTAATTTAAATGAAGAAGAATTTAATAAACTATTAAATATATTCCCTGATGTAACATATGAAATGGTTGATTTAGAATCTGCTTACGAATCATTAATTCAAAGCTTATTTGTAATTAAAAATCCAGAAAAACTTAATATATTTCCGAATTTTATCCATGCAGTAGATGATAATAATACTGAACTATTAGCTAGACTACAAGAAGAATTAATCATTAATACTAATGAAGAATTATTAACATCAATAATCAAGAAGTATCAACTAGAAGGTATTAGTACAACTAAAGAATTACTATCTTTAATAATTCAAAAAATACCAACTTCTAAAAGAGAAGATTATTTAAATATTCTTCATGATCTAACAAATAGTTATCTAACTGATACTCGTAATTATTTCCGTGCTAATTATTACTTCGATAAAAAATATCCTGAATATGCTAATCTATGCACAAGAATTTTAAATTGTATTCATGAAGAAAACTATAAAGAATTACAAAGAATAGTTGTTTTATTAAATGGAAGAATTGATGGTAATATCTTTTCACAATTAAAAAGTAAAATACCAAT